>Ga0265295_1000582_pt1 | contig 72243 bp, 64 predicted proteins | sample Munlansysbiofilm_FD_192503 | JGI IMG/M metagenome (GOLD analysis project Ga0265295, IMG submission 192503) | Leachate microbial communities from a municipal landfill in Southern Ontario, Canada - Methane capture system biofilm | ecosystem: Engineered > Solid waste > Landfill > Unclassified ...
GGCGCGACGGTAAACGTGATGATAAAAACTTTCTTGAAGATGTGGCTCAGCCCGTCAAAGAATTTCTTGAAGATCCGCAACATGCGCGTCCTGATGGCACCCTGCTCAAGGATCACATCTTGTTTATGGTGGTGTGTTACGGGCTGCCGCGTACTGCCGTCGCCCCGTATGGCATCGCGCGTGGAATAACAAATCAGATCAACAACTTTGGCTCTATTCTCGATTTCGGGCAACGCCTGCAATTACTCTATTACGATCTAGACAAGGTTTCTGGGTGCAAAATTCAGAGCTACCGTTTTGCAGGAAAGGAACCTTTCAGTGCTTATTTTCTGCGCTCTCCACAAGCGTGGCCCTTGTTAGGTACCGCCAACCTTTTCGCCCATCCTCAGCTTTACACCGCCAACCCTACGTTCGATAGTGGTCCTCAACCTTTAGCTTATACCGTAGCAAACCGCAGTCAGCATCCGGAGCGTTTTCTCTACTTTGTCAGCCGCATCGATGCTCCCGATCCATTGCAGGCCAAAACCCTGATTGGTCGTGCCGTGTATGCCTCAACGTATGCTTCCCCCAACATGGGGATACTGCCTGAACAGGGTTATCCTCAAACTAAAAAACGCACAGGTTATCTGTCCCGTTCTAAGACTGGGATGGATTTGTGGGAGCAGGGCTACCGCCATTTATATTACGGCGGCAAGAGCAAAAATCTGCTGGAATGGGGGCGACTTGCTCCGGAAGAAGGATTTTTAAACGAAGATACTTCCTATCTCCCCGGGGGCGTTGCCGCAACGGTGATTTCGCACAATGGCTGGAACAAGGGAGAGATGCGCACGGACCTGGCACGTGGCGTGAGCGCAACGGCAGGTGCGGCCAAGGTCTATCGCGGAGCTCCGCATATCCACAATAAAAGCTGGTGGGATGATGCGGTTTTTTATCCGGCATTATCACGCGGCAAAACCCTGGGGGAAGCCTGGTTGATGAATCAAATGAACTTGGGGTGGATTACAACATTTGTGGGAGATCCACTCATGAAATTGCCCGCAACACCGATTCTTCCCCACGCGCCTAAATATATTGACGCGGATAACGATGTCAGCTTTCAGGTGGTAAAGGGTGCGCACGCAAAAGAAGTCTGGCTGCAAGTGGATTTAGGTACCACCGCAGCGCACCCGCAAGTGGCTCAACTTCAAGCAGTGTCCCCAGAAGGGAAGAAGATGATCAGTCCAACCTTTGATGCGCGGCCGACCCTTTATCTGGGAGATAAGGCTGTTTGCGGGGAAAACTGGTTACTGACGCTGATGGATCCATTTGGGAGAAAATACACGCAAAGTATCGTGGTTGATTGTGTAGGGACACCATAGGCATAAACGGAATCGGACAATAGAATATATCCCATGTTGATTTTAAGCAAAATTGGCACAGTTTGTGAGTATAAAAATTTTAACAGTCAAGGCGATACGCATGGTTACCTGGATTAATGGATATATCGGTCGGCATAATGTCGGTGATGAAGCGATTCTCGCTTCTGTACTTCAACATCTTCCTCAAAATGCCAAACCCGTTGTCTTTTCAAGCAATCCTGCGCACACGCGCTTGGTGCATGGGGTCAGGTCGCTTTTACTGCCGCCTATCGATTTTGCTGCCGGCAAGGCCGGCCTCTGGTATGGCAAAGGCTATTGGGCCAGACATGGGGTTGAGCTGCTTTTGGCGCGGCTAAATGTGGGTGGGCAGATTTACTGCGGGGGGGGCATGCTCAATGACCATGTGCCGGGCCGCATGGTAAAGCGCCATGCGACAGTGCGCGCTATGGCCAAATTGTCCGGGAACCGGCCGGTTGCTTTTTTGGCTGTTGGGGCTGATTTGATGACCCGCGAATCTGACCGGTTGGCCGCGCGTGAATTGATTGAGGATTTGGTGACATATTGCTCCGTGCGTGACCAGCAGAGTTATCAGGCCTTGCTTGAACTTGGGATCAACCCCCAGCGTGTTCATTTGGCCGAAGATGTTGTCTTCGCAATGAAAGTGCAGGAGCTGCCAATATCTACGGCACGGGTAAAATCGGATCTTGGCATAAACTTTCGTCCTCTCTTCGATGAGGCCCATAACCGAGATGCCACCGCTAAACATCGCGCCGCCTATAAAGCTCGATGTATTGACTTGGTTGCCGCTTTGTCAAAAGAGCACGAAAGCATCGCTTTGATTCCATTCGGACCCGATGATTTCACGTTTTTGAGTGCTATTGGTGCAACCGCTGGGGTTCCCGTGGAGCCATGGACCGATAACCCCATGGCAATTCTTCAGCGTGTGGCTCAATGCCGTGCGTTCATCGGCATGCGATACCATGCCGTGGTATTTTCTCTGATTGCTGGCGTTCCTTGCGTGCCTTTGGTGTATGCCCCCAAAGTTGGGGCGCTTGGCGAGCAGATGGGGGTTCGTCAAGAGCTGGTCATGGTCGGCAATGGCGAAGAGATGCCCGACTCCCTGTTTGAAGTTCATGATGTCCGAAATATCCTTGGGGACTTGATGCGCGATCGACAATCCGTACTGCGCAACTATGCCGCACTTGCTAAGACAAAAAGCGAGGTAGCGCGCGAAGACATGGTGCGCTGCTGGCAGGTTTTAGCCCGTGGCAAATAATAGCTCGATAAAGGGGAAGTGAATTTTATGAAATTTGAACTTGCGTTGGATTGTCGCAACTATATGGGAGACCGTCCCTGCCGTTTCAAGCAACGCTGCACCTGCAGCAATTATTCGCCCATGGGCCATCGCATCCTAATCATTAAACTGGGTGCCTTGGGCGACGTGGTGCGCACTGCCTGCTTGCTGCCCACATTAAAGCGCTACTATCCAAGTTCCCATATTACTTGGATCAGTCTGCCCAACGGGGTGCGCATCCTCAAAAATCATCCCTTTATCGACCAGTTGTTTGCCTTTGATGCTGAAGGGGTCACGGCGGTGCAGAATCAGACTTTTGATCTGGTGATCTCCCTCGATAAGGAACCCGGTCCCACTGGCCTATGCAACGCTCTGCGCTCCCCCGATAAGCGCGGCATCAAAATGTCCGAGTGGGGGACGGCGATGCCGACGGATACTCGAGTCGAGACGTATTTTGAGTTGGGCTTGGATGACGACCTCAAGTTTCGCCACAATACCAAGACCTATCCCGAACTGATCCATGAAGCTTTAGGATTCGATTATGTGCGCGAACCTTATCGCCTTTACCCTGACGAAGCTGCTATCAACCGCGCCAAGGAACTTTTCGCCCCTTGGAAAGCAGGCGATCGCCCCATCATCGGGTTGAACACTGGCGCTGGGCGGGTTTTTGCCCATAAGGCTCCGGGGAGCGACCGCTGGGTTGAAGTGGCTCGATTACTGCTCGATGCGGGATATGGCGTGGCTTTGCTCGGCGGGCCGGACGAGCAGGAGCTGAACGAATGGATCAATGCCCAATGTGACGGAAGACTGCATGCCACAGGAACTCGCAATGCTGAGCTGGAATTCACCGCGATTGTTGGTCAGTGCGCCGCGGTGGCGACGGGCGATACCCTCGGGCTACACGTCGCTGTTTCACAAAACGTGCCGACCGTGGCCCTGTTTGGGCCGACCTGCGCGCAGGAGATCGACCTCTTCGACTGTGGAGTGACGCTGGTTACCGAACTCCCCTGCGCCCCTTGTTACCGGCGTAATTGCGACATTGAGCCGCATTGCATGGATTTGATCAAGGCTGAAGCGATTGTCGCAGCGTTGAAAAATTTGGTGCAATAACCTTGAAGACACTGATTCTATTAGAATTGTTGCGCCCATGAGCGGCACGCGTTCACAACTGGGCAACCTTGCTATCAACTGGGGCGGACACGCTTTGGCTCTAGTAGTAATGTTTTTTCTGTCTCCCTACGTGATCGGTAAACTTGATGCGGTGAATTATGGCATCTGGAGCTTGCTGAGTGTTCTTGCCGGCTATATGGGGCTTTTTGACATCGGCGTGCGCGGCAGTGTCGGGCGACATATCGCTTTGTACTTGGGCAAGAAGGATAGGGTGGGTGTCGATGAAACCATCCGCGCTGGCTTCGGGATTTTTACCATCACTGGCTGCCTGATTCTGCTGGCTGGCGTTTTACTGGGCTGGCTATTCCCGGTGTTGTTCAAAGGCGTCTCATCAGAACATTACAGCACGGTTCGATACTTGCTGCCCCTGATGGTAGTCAATATTTGGTTTTCTGTCGTAGCCGCGATCTACTCCAGTGTGCTGACCGCCCATGATCGCTTCGATATTGCCAGGAGTATCGATATGTTGGCGTTGCTGATGCGAACCATGGCGACGGTATACACCCTGCATATTGGCTGGGGGCTTTGGGGCCTGGCGGGGGCGATTATATTAGCCAATGTTTTCGCCCTGGTCGCCAATCGCATTGCGGCCGGGATTATCTACGAGGGGCTGCGGAGTTTTCCCTTTTTATTTTCGCGCACCCGGATGAAAGAGCTCTTTGGGTACGGCGTTTTTTCTTTTATCTCCAGCGTTGCCGTTAAGGTTATCGGGCAAAGCGACCTAGTGATCGTCGGAGCTGTATTGAGCGTTGCATCGGTGCGCGAATACAGTGTCGGGGCTATGTTGGTTTATTATTCCGCGCCTTTCATCAGTATGATCAGCGGTACATTTTTCCCTGCGGTGCAGCGCAAAGTCGCAAGTGGAGCGCGACAGGAAGTTCAGCACCTTTTATACAAGCAGCTGAAGATTTCCATGTGTTTCGGCCTGCTAGCTTATATCGGCTTGGCGTTTTATTCGCATACTTTTATCCGCTTGTGGATGTTGCAGGATGGCTTCGATCTGACCTCCGTCGCCGAGGCGGCTACGGTCATGACGATCCTGGCCCTATCCAAGCTCCCCTCACTGTATTTGATTCCCTGTCAGAGCGTATTGAATGCTATGGGCCATGTGCGTTTCAATGCCATGCGCGCCATTACCGAAGCCAGCGTCAATTTGATGCTGTCGCTGTTTTTCGTCCTGGCCTTGGGGTGGGGGCTGGCTGGCGTGGCTGCTGGAACCTTGGTGGCGCGATTGCTGGTGGCAAGCATCTCGGTGCCCGTGTTTCTTTCGCGCAGGATGTCTTTTTCGCTGCAAACGTTTTTGACTAAGGTAATTCTGCCGGGAGCAGTGGCGGCAGGGTGTTTTGCGCTGGTCTGCCTGGGGCTGATAAATCTGTGGCCAATGGCCACTTGGGTTGATTTTGTTATGCAAGTGGGTTCGGCGGTTGCAGTGTGGTGTGTGATTGCGCTTTTTCTATTGCTGCCGAAAGAGAACAGAGTGGGAATGAAAAACACCTTGTTTCGCTGCTTCGCAAAGAAAAGCGAACTTTGACTATTGTGTGACGATTGTAGGAGTGTTGATTGTCTGTGATGAATCTTGAATTTCAGCTTAAAGAAACTTGGCCCAAACTGGCCTGGGTCGCGGTGCTCGAACCGGAACAGGAACAGGAACAGGAACGTCTCGTGGTTCAACACGGACCACTGGTCGAGGTGCGTCAGGATTGGACTGTAGAGGGCGTTTGGGATGGCGATTTTGAATCGGGAGATTTTGACCAAACAGATGCGATTTTCGGGACTGGCATTCGCAGAAGGGGTAATGATGTTGTTTTTGTCGGTTCGTCGACCGGCATCGACCGGCTCTGGTACGTTCAGAAAGCGAGTAAAATCTTTGTCAGCAACACCTTACCAGGTTTGCTTGAGCTTTCTGGCTTAGCTCTGCGGCACGATTATGCGTTTTATACCGAGGATTTGGTTACGGTTCAGAAAATCGGGGTCTTTAATCACATAAATACCATCCCTACGGATAGTGAACCGCTGCAGATCGTCTACTTTAAGAATCTTCTTTATCGGGAAGGGCGGATCGAGAAAATTGAAAAGCCAGAGATAGCTCCTCATTTCTCCGATTTTGCCGCCTACGAAGACTATCTGAAAACACTCGCTCTCAAGCTCGGCACTAACGCTAGGGACCCGGGCCGGTCGTTTCCTATCGAGATGCTGGTGGGTCTTTCCTCTGGATATGATTCCATCGCTACCGCGATTGTTTCTCGTTATGCCGGTTGCACCAAGGCGGCGTCCATCATTAATCCATCGAGCTTCTGGCGCGGGTCGGATTCTGGAAAGCATATCGCTGACCATCTAGGCATGACCTGCCAACTCCATCGACACGTCAAAAAAAATTATCGGCATGAAATCGCCCTCTGGGCGGGGGCCGGTATCCCTGGGTCGCGCAATTTTTCTCTGTTCGACTACCCGAAGCCGCTGTGTTTGTTTTTTAGCGGCGGTTACGGGGATGTGATGTGGGATCTGAAGATCAAAAGAAAAATTGAACCGCGTGGAGGTATCAACGAACTCCTGTGCGAGTTCCGCCTCATCGAAGGGGTTTTTGTCAGCGTGGTCCCTTGGTGGGGTATCCGTAGGTCGGAAGACGTCCGAAGAATTACCAGCTCGGAAGAAATGTTGCCCTGGATGATAGGGAACGACTACGATCGGCCGATTGCCCGCAGAATCATTGAGGAAGCAGGCATCCTCCGAGGTGCATTCGCCACCCGCAAGAAGAACACCTCATCGACCCGCCCTTTGCGCTGGCCGTCAGGTGCGGAGGCTAGGAACAGTTTTGCGCGGCATCTCATACTAAAGGGTATGCCTGTACCCGGTCCGTTCAAAATCAAGATGTATGCTTTGCTCTCTATGCTCTCCAATTTGACCTACCAAAACATCGGGAAACCCCTGAAAGTTAAGAAATGGTGGAAGCCCTGGCTCAGCTTCCCGGGGCGAACCCAGCTTTTTGTCTGGGCCAATCATGAGCTTAGGGACCGCTATTATCGAGGTAAGTAGTTTTATCCGGCGTCGTTTGCAAGAAGAAGGGAAAGTGTATGCGATTATGTGTTGATGCTCGAACCACCTTTGCCCATCACCCGCGCGGTACAGGAAAGAACCTAGTTGATTTATACCGAAAAATCGCCAAGGTGCGCAGTGACTGGAATTTTGTCATGTTTCATCGTGGTCGCAACGGGAAGAATCCCTTTGCGGGCTGCACCAACATTACCGATCAGACCATCGACATCAGGGGTGACCGCTGGGGGCTGTGGTCCCATGTGCGCTTGCCCTTGGCAGTGCGTGCCGCCAAGGGTGATTTGTTCCATGCCCCAGCTAACATTGGACCTTGGTGTCCCGGTGCGCCGATGGTGGCTACCATTCACGATTTGATCCCTCTTGAACCACATCTGCTTACTCCTGATTCTGCCCGTTGGGGGGAATCGGTGCGTCGCACAGCGCGTAAAGCACGTCGGATTCTGACTCCGAGCGCCTACAGTAAGCAGAAGATTGTGGAATTTTGCGACATCCCAGAGGATCGAGTGGTGGTTAATCCCTGGGCTCCTGACGGCAAGTGCAAACGGGTGGAGGATGCTGCACAGCTCGCGGCGGTGAGGGGCAAGTATGGCCTGCGCTTGGAGTCTCCGTATGCCTTTGGTTTCGGCTCAGACATGCCCCGCAAGAACACCGAGAAAGTGTTGAGAGCTTGGGCGCAATTGCCTCAACAGGGGCGGAATGAACGGCAATTGCTGCTGGTCGGTATCCGCGAGCCGGCCCTCTCCCACTTTCAAACCTTGGCGGATGAGCTTGGGCTTGCCGAGAGCTGTCGGCTGCACGGTTTTGCCGACGAGTCGGACCTTGCAGCGTTGTTGAGTGGCGCCGCCATGCTGGTCTTCCCCTCGTTGAGTGAGGGATTTGGCCTGCCCCTTCTGGATGCGTTTGCCTGCGGCGCAGCAGTGTTGACCAGTAATCTGTCGAGTCTGCCCGAGGTGGCAGGAGATGCGGGGTTATTGGTTGATCCGCATAGCGTGGAAAGCATTGCCGAGGGGATGCGACAGATGTTGAGCGACGAACCGATGCGGCAGGAATTAGTTGCCCGAGGATTTGAACGGGTGAAAGCCTACACCTGGGGAGCCTGTGCCCAGCGGGTGATAGGTGTGTTCGAGGACGCCGCGATATAAAGACTCCCATATTTTGAAAGGAACCTGCCGATGAAATGGCTTTTTATAACATCTCAATTCCCTTGGCCAATCATTCACGGTCGCTGGCTCAGGGTTTATCATTTGGCCAGAACCCTAGTGCAAATGGATGAATCTGTAACCATTCTATCTTGTATGGAAAGTGACGAGGGGATCAGTGCTTACGCCGAGGTCGGGGTTGGCGTGGAGCGAGGAATCGGGCGCAAGCATATTGACAAAGGCAAGGGTAGGTTGCTTTTTTCACCTTTTGCCTATGACGAGGAATTCGCCAATAAAATACACCATAATTCATCTGGATACGATGTTGTGGTGCTCTGCGGCAGTCGCGTGCTTCAGTATGCGGACGAGGTAGCAACCTCGGCAAAAATAGTTTTCGATATGGTTGACGACCCATTTTTGGAATTCGGTCGGCGGCGCTTGCTCAAGACAGAAAAGCTTATTGACCGACTTCGTTTACAGCGTAACCAATGGGGGCAGGCCAACCTTGAGCGAAAAATGCTGAAGCGTGTTCAATTTACCTCTTTTGTCAGCAAAGAAGATTGCGAGAGTTTCAACCAGCGCCACCCCTCACTGCAGACCATGTTTGTGCCCAATGGAGTGGACATTGCATATTTCAATAACCCTGCCGGGGAACTAGCCAATGTGGACGCTGAAAACCCTACTGTGGTGTTCACGGGTCATATGAGCAACCCCAATAACGAAACGGCGGCAAAGTATCTAGTGCAAGACATTGCACCCCTTATTTGGAAGGAGCTGCCCCAGGTTCATGTGCAGATTGTCGGCTCCGAGCCCTCGGCGGCGGTGCAGGCTCTAGCTTCCGAGCGGGTGAGCGTGACCGGGCGAGTTGAAGACATGCGCCCCTATTTGTGGAATGCAGGCGTTCTGCTTCTTTCCATGCGCAGCGGCACGGGAATTAAGAATAAATTGCTTGAAGCCTGGGCTGCTAATGCGCCCGTAGTGGCTACGCCTTTGGCCTGTCAGGGGGTGCCAGCCGTGGATGGTGAAAACCTCTTGCTTGGGAATACCCCTGCAGCCCTTGCCGCTGCAGCCTGCCTGTTGCTAAAGGATCGAGAAAAAAGAAAGCAAATTGCCGACCGAGGTCGGGAGACAGTGGTAAGCGAACTGACCTGGGATGCGGCGGCGGCACGCCTGATCCGGGCCTTTGGCGGGTAGGTGACCAATGGGATTGCGAACGCTACTCTTTGCCAGCTTGTTTGCCTTTGCCCTGCTCGGGGCTTTATATAATCCACTGGTTGGGCTGATTGGCTATATGGGGCATTACTGTATCGGTCCAGAGCGGCAATGGTGGCATGCGCCGTTATCTGGCTATAACATGAGATATTCCTTTTTGTTGGCAATCGTATCTGCGTTCAGCATCCTCATCAATCGTAGTAAGCTGGCATATGGGCAGTTATTGGTTAAACAGGAATGGCTGGTTTTGGCGTTTCTCGCGGTGGTCTGGTTGGCGGCTATTACTTCGTCGGTCTCAGTTGGGCGCTACTCGACGGTCGACCACCCGACCATGAAAATGCTCAAAATATCTTTTTTCCTTTTGATGCTCTCCCATGTGGCAACAGATAGAAAAAAACTGAAAATTGTCACCTGGAGTTTTGTCATTTTCGCTCTTATTCTCGGAATGCAGGCTTATGAGGTGCCTTTACGGGCGTTCAGTCATGGTCGACTAGAATCGGTGGGAGGGGCAGATTTCGGCGACGCCAACCGTTTTGGCGGCTTTATGGCCGGAATGCTCTTTATCATAGGGTGTCAGTTTTTGAATTGCCGGCGGTTTTGGGAGCGGGCACTGGTATTTCTCGCGGGTGGATTCGCCGCTAACGCGATTATCCTCACCCGTTGTCGCGGTGCAATGTTGGGACTGGCCGTGGGGATGCTGGTAGCGCTGACTTTTTCGGCACCGCGCTATCGGAAGATAATAGTGATCGGCCTCATCACGGCAGGCTTAGGGTTTGCTCATCTCTCTGATGAGGCCTTTGTCGAGCGCAGCAGTACCATTGTTGTTGATGCGGGTGAGGAACGTGATGCTTCCGCTTCGTCGCGCTTGGAGATTTGGGAGGGGGGGCTAAAGATGCTTATGGCCCATCCACTGCTAGGGGTCGGACCGGGAAATTTTTACCAAAATATTGGCAATTATCAGCCGCTACATCCAGGACGCGATGCCCACAACACCTTGGTACGTTGCGCAGGCGAGCTGGGATTAGTTGGCCTTTCGATTTTTATCTGGCTAGTTTTCAATGCGTTTCTGGTTTTGCGCAAGTGTATTCGTGATGCTTCCATTTTCCCTCCTGAGGTTGAGAAGGATTTCCAGCTCATGAGTATGGGGTATATGGCCGCATTGTTTGCAATTTTGGCCTACGGAATGACTGGTACTCTGGTTTATACCGAATATCTTTGGTGGTTGTTGATCATCCCGGTGTGCCTGCAACGCGCGTTCGATAATGAAATAGAAGCGCAGCGATTACTTTCTGCAACCTCAGATACTTTAGGCGAGGACAACGTCAGAGGGAGGTTAGATGTCTGAACATAATAAAAAAATTCACGTTTTGCATGTGCTGCCAGGGCTGCTGGCGGGGGGGATGGAACTGACCACAGCTCGTGTTATCAGAGGGCTGAATGGTGATGAGTTTCGTCACTCCATTGCCTGCCTCAAGGCCGAGCCGGAGATTGCCGAACAGATTCCCGCCGACGTTGATATTCATTTTTTTCATACTAAGTCTAACGAACCTCAACTTCCTTTTCGCCTAGCCCGTCTGATCCACAAAATCAAGCCTGATGTGATTCACGCCCGCAACTGGGGGGCCTGGCCAGATGTGGCCGTGGGGCGATTTCTGACTTGGCCGGTGGTGCCGCTCATCTACAGTTTTCATGGTCTGGGTAAGGCGGGGTACATGCCTTGGCGGCGCCGCGCTGCATCGATGGTGCTGGTGCGTATGACTACTCACCTCTTTACCGTGAGTCGTCAATCTCGCGACTTGATGGTTGACCATTGGGGCTGGCCGTTAGAACGTACCGCGGTCATTCCAAATGGGGTCGATACCACCCGGTTTTTCCCTGCTCCCTCGCCGCGGGGGGCGCGTTTGATAATTGGCTCGGTCGGCAATTTGCGTCCGGTCAAAAACCATCGCCTTATTCTTGAAGCCGCCGCGCCGCTAGTTAAAGAAGGGCTTGATCTGGAAATTCGTATCGCCGGTGAAGGGGAGGAGCGTGCTGCATTAACAGAGCTGGCCGCCGCCCTCGGCCTCGGTGATCGCCTACGCTTGCCTGGGCGCATCGAGAATACGCCCCAGTTCCTTAACGAACTGGATCTCTTTGTCCTCTCAAGTGACAGTGAGCAGCATCCCAATGCCCTCAATGAGGCCATGGCCTGTGGCATCCCCTCCATCGGCACTCGAGTGGGGTGCGTGGAGGACCTGCTGGATGGAGGGCGCTGCGGGGTCATTATCGAACCTGGCGATGTGGATGGATTGACTCGAACGCTGCGAAACTATCTTACTGACTCCGACCTTCGCCAAACCTGCGCCAACCTCGGGCTACAACACATCCTGGAGAATTATACCCTAGAGCTGATGTTACAGCGCTACCGGGAAATGTACACGACGTTTGCCAAGCCGTAGGCACCGCTTTTTCAACCAAATATAAACTAGGGTGTATTTTGCATAAGGCTCATTGTTGATATCGCCGCATAAGGTGCAATCCTTGAACTTTCTGTTTTAATGTTTCTGTATTGCTTGGGGACGGATTTGTTTTTTGGGTGTAGCGAGGAGAGGGTTTATGCTTCCTGGTATTTTTATTACCTTTGATGTCGAATGTTCCATGGGTGGAGCGTGGGGGAGTCCCAGCGTAAAACCCGTTTCTCCCCGCTTGGGGATGATGGGAGAGTACGGTGGGCGGCAGCTCGGTGTGCCGCTGATCTGCGATATTTTGGCGCGCAACGACCTCAAGGCGACCTTTTTCCTCGAACCTTTCAATGCCGATCTTGGCTGGCCGGGCGAGACCGAGCCGGTGGCACAGTATCTGATGGAGCGCGGTCAGGATGTACAATTACATATACATCCAAACCATGTTCATTACGGCTTGATCCAGGCTGGCAAAGAGATTCGCCGCACTGACCAGATGGCCGACTTGGATCGAGAGCAGCAGCGGAAAATGATCGTGAGTGGGGCCGATTTACTTGAAAAGTGGTGTGGCACCAGGCCTATCGCTTTTCGCGCTGGCAACATGGGGGCCTCGGAAGAAACCTTGGCGGCGCTGTTCGAAGCGGGATTGTGGATTGACAGTAGCTATGCCTTCCCCTATGTCGGCGGACAATGCCGCTTCCTCGATCCGGAACGCTATAATGGCTCGAAGTGGTACGGCGAGGTGCTGGAGGTGGCCCTCTCTGCCTACGAGCAGCCGAAACTGCCGGGTATGTATCCGGCCAAGCCGGTAGATCTCATGGGTTCCTCTTTTGAGGAGTGCCGGGACGCAGTACGCATGATCTGTGAAGCCGGCGGCGACTCGGTGTTGATCCTGCATAGCTTCAGTCTCTTCAAGGTGCGGGACATGCAGTACAGTGGAGGTAAACTCAACCGAGTGGTGACACGGCGTTTCGAACGGTTCTGTGAGTGGTTTGACGCTAACCGTCACCAGTACCCGCCTCGTACCTTCTCCGAACTGGGACGGCTGGTGAAGGAAGAAGGATATCAACCGAAAGCTGTGCCCCCATGCTTAGTTAATAAACCACTACGCGCCCTGACGCGTAAGATTGTACAGGGGCTGAATAATTTTTACTGGTTCTGATTGAGACAGAGTCAAACTGCAAAATCGGAACGGCTTCTTTGGAGTTTTGTCTCGATATATTAAGTGGTTAAAGTTTTTGGTCCGCTGTTGTAAGTGTTTGTTCGTGGAATCTTGAATATTGTGGGGTAGTTTTAAGTTCACAGGCAAAGCGTGCATGGTTGGGGAATATTTTGAGAGGTATAAGCTTTAAATGCTGCGCACCAAACGAATATGTTGCGACCAGCTGGGGGGGAGGATGGTTTTAAGGTTCAAATTGGGGAAAACTATAGTTTCGATGTTGCTCTTTAGTGCCCTATTTGTGTCTTTATCGGTGGCACTGTCAACGACTATACTTGCGCAGCCGGAAGCTGCATCGCAGGAGGTAAAGATGCTGGTTGCTAATGCAGAGAAGTGCCTGCGGCAGGAATCACACAAGTATTTGGCTATTGACTACGTCAACCGGGCCATTGCACTGCAGCCAACAAATCTGAAGCTCTTTTATTATCGCGCTTTTGTATATGGGAAGCTGAAGTATTACACAGAGGCGCTCAAGAATCTGAATTTTGTGGCACAAAATGACCCCGCAGGGCGTAAAAAGTATCAGGCCGAGTGTTATGCGGCCATGGGGGACTATAATAAAGCGCTTGTGGCTTATAGAACATTTTTGAGAAAAGCCCGCAAGTCGGGAAAGATTTGGTATCACTGCGCCGAATTGCTCTGGTTTCTTGGGGATCGGGAGCAGGCTCTAGGGGTGGTCGAAAACGGACTGCAAACAGGGTCACACTGGCAAGGTAAATTTGAAGCGCTACGGAATAAAATTATAGCCGGGCAGCAAGTGCAACTCCATACCCCCTTCAGTAATTAACCTTAAAATAGGTGGAGTTATGCCTATAAACTGCCGTAAAATTGTTTTATCGGTATTTTTAGCACTGCTCACTTTTCTGGAGAGCCTGTGTTACTCACAGGTATATCAGGTGCGTGAAGCTTGCGAACTTAAGGCAGGGTTAAGTCAACTCAAACCTGGCGATGAACTGCATATTCTCCCCGGAACCTATAGCGGGTTTTTTTTAAGAAACATCCACGGAACTGCCGCCGCGCCAATAATTATTCAGGCAGAAGATCCAAATAACCCTCCGATTTTTAAAAGGGGGTCCGAAGGGATGAAGCTCAGCAGTTGTTCCTATCTTAAATTCAAGAACCTAATTTTCCAGAACTTTCCCACCAACGGCATCAATATTGACGATGATGAAAAAAAAGCTGCATCCCACCATCTTATTCTGGAACATATTCAGGTATTGGATACCGGCGGCAAAGGGAATCAGGATGCGGTGAAGATGAGTGGAGTCACAAATTTTGTGCTACGCCAGTGCCGTATTAAAGGCTGGGGCGGTTCGGCGGTCGATCTGGTGGGGTGTAGTAACGGCATCATCGAAGGTTGCGCGATCAGTGGCAAACAGGGCTTTCGGGGTGGTAACGGGATTCAGCTCAAGGGTGGGTCGCACGCCATTCTGGTACAGAATAATCTGTTCAGAGAGGCGGGGCAGCGCATGGTTCAAGTTGGTGGTTTGACTGGCAAGACATCCTTTCGTCCCACAGTTGGAGACTTCGAGGCAAAAGATATAACCATTGCCGGAAATACCTTCATTGGTGCAGAAGCCCAGATCGCTTGGGTGACGGCCCAGGATAGCCATGTGCATCACAACCTGTTTTTTCTGCCGGAGAAGTGGGTGGGGCGCATTTCACAGGAAACGCAAGATCGGCAGTTTAAGCCCTGCCAGCGTGGTTTGTTTGAACGTAATGTGATAGTCACCGACCAACGGGTCAAGGTGTTTTTCAATGTCGGACCGGGGACAGCGCCAGAGAGTTTTGCCTTTCGCGAAAACCTCTGGTTTCGCCCTGAAGCAGGTAATCGCCCGAATCTCCCTACGTTTGAAAAAGATGGGGTCTACGAGGTTGACCCAATGATTCTCGGCACCGATGCTGGAGGGTTGCAGATAAATTCTGCGGCACCGCAATTGCAATATATCGGCCCGATAGGCTATCAATCTTGGCCACGTGGAGAAGATTTTGCGGATATTCGGGTGCCGGTAGTGGAAATACCCGAAGTGACATATTCGGGCGTGGACTGGATTAAGGGTCTTATACAGTAGCGGTACCGTTAGAGGGCAGCTTTAATCAGCTAGGTCGAGCGTAGCTGGTCTTGGTGATTCAACACCCCGTCCTTGGCTTGTCTTAAATAGCTTAACAGCTGGGTAAATGCTTGCGGTCGGCAATATAGATACCCCTGGATAAACTTGCCACCGGCGAGTTGTAGCACCGTCTTTTGTTCGTCTGTTTCAACCCCTTCGGCTATACATTTAATTTTCAGCGCTGCAGTTAAAGTTAAGATTGCTGTAATTATTGGAGGAGTGCTTTGATTCGAGGAAAGGTCGCGAATAAAAGAGCGATCAATCTTCAGGGTCGAAACAGGCAGAGTCTGCAGGTAGCTAAGTGAAGAGTACCCAGTGCCAAAATCATCAATAGCGATGCCGATGCCGGCATTAGCCAGATCAGTCAGAATCTCAACGGTTTTTTGCATATTCTGCATGATGCTATTTTCAGTGATTTCGATTTCAAGATAGTTTTGTTGCAAGCCGTAGTGTGAAGTGGTTTGGAGAACTTGTTTTTTGAAGTTGGTGTTATTCAATTGTTGTGCCGAGATATTTATCGCTACCTTAAGCCCTTTAATGCCATTGTCTTCAAGGTGGCGGGCATCCTGACAGGCACGTTCCAGAACCCATTGCCCGATTTTGCAGATCAGATCGCTCTTCTCCGCCAGAGGAATAAAGGCACTAGGGGCTAGAAAGCCTCGTTGCGGATGATTCCAGCGGATCAACGCTTCTAGCCCGATAACGCGGTGTTCAAGGATATCGACCTGGGGTTGGTAATATAGTTCAAATTCGCCATTATTCAGAGCACGACGCAGGGCACTTTCCTGTTCTAAATCTGTTTCTCCCACGTTTTTAAAAGATTGTGTGTAAAAGCTGTAGCTGTTGCGACTGTTTCCTTTTACATAACATTTCGCCAGATAGGCATTGTGGATTAATTCTTCCTTGGAAATGCCATCTTCAGGGTATATGGCAACGCCTATGCTGAAGGTAAGGAGCACCTCCTGCCCCTGATAATGGATGGGTGTGGAGCAGCCATCCATAATTTCTTGCGCTACGGCAGAGGCGTCTCCATGCTCATTTATGTTTGTCAGTAGCAGCATGAATTCATTGCCACTGATGCGCGCAAGGGTATCTCCTTCACGCAGATTTGTGCTGAGGCGCTGGGTAACCTGCTGTAAGATTTTGTCCCCGGCGAGGTGACCTAAGCTGTCATTTATTATTTTAAACCGATCGATATCCAGAAACAGTATGCCGATAAGGTTGTTAGCTCTTCGAGCTTGAGCCATGGCCATCTTCAGGCGGTCATGCAGAAGGGCACGATTAGGAAGACCTGTCAGGTAATCATGGTGCTCATGGTGCTGAAGTAGAGCCTCATTACGTTTATGTTCGGTTATGTCGCGTATAACACCATAAATACCTACAAACTCTGCATCCTGTTCTGTGCCGATAGAGGTGTAAACCCCAGTGGTTGTAATTTCTACGGGGATTGCTCGGGCTTCGACAAAGCGCTGTTCATTGTTTTGGTGATTGAGTAGGCGCAACTCCACACTGTTGTCGGGGCAGGCAGCAGCGCGCCAGTTGTTGAAAATATGATGCGCCTTTTCTAGGTCTTCGGGGAGCACTATTGCTGAGTAATGTTTCCCGATGAGGCTTTCTTCGACACATCCAAGTAATGAGCGTACACGCTGGTTGACAAAGGAGAAGTTCCCCCTTTCATCAAGCATGTAGATCATGTCAGGTGAGGTGTTGACGATGAAGCGATGCAGTGATTCCGAGCCCTTGAGTTCATCTTGAATGTGCGTATAGCGGTGCTGGGTTCTGGCGTTGGTAATCTCTTTGGCGATTGTTTTCAGTAGGGTTTGTGGCAGGTATGGTTTACGAATGAAATCGCACGCCCCATTGCGTAGCGACTGCGCGGCATGCTCAAAGGTTGAATTGCCACTGATAACTATTAGGCGTGTATGGATTTGGTTGGCATGAATGTGGCGCATGATATCCAGACCAGAACCGTCAGGCAAGTTCAGATCGACAAGTGCCAGAGTGAATTTTTTTGTGTGTAATAAGTGAATGGCTTCCGCTACGGAAGCAGCCTGGGTTGTGGGATGGCCCAGAGGGGATAACAGCTCGCATATGCTTTGGCGCGCCCGAGGTTCATCGTCAATAACCAGGATGGAGATTTCCAGCTCAGGTGTGCTTGCGTCAGAGATGGCTGGTTTGTCGGGGACGATTACAGCTTTAGATCCAGGACATTGAGGCACAGAAGGTCTCTGGGGCATGGAGCAAATCTCCTTTTACTGCACAAGTTTGTAGGTGTTCAATCCTGTGGTTGTTTGGTAAAAGCGCTCATGCCAGAACTCGAGGGAGAAAAATTTGAAAACGGGTTCCTGCTTCCGAACTGGAGCAACTTATTTCGCCATCAATCTCATCCAGGAGGTGTTTCACTATGCTCAACCCCAGCCCAGAATGGCCTTGTTTGGTGCTGCGTACCGGCTTAAAAATATCAGCCAAGATTTCATTGTCAATCCCGGGGCCATTATCTCTGACTTCTATTTCGACGTATTGGCGCCGGTTCTTGTAGACCCTGTCCCTAGTTGTAAGCCATACCTCTCCCTGCGGTGGCAGGGCTTCGGCAGCGTTTTTTAGCAGGTTCATCAAAATTTGCTTCACATTACTACCAACACTTGCGATGGGTTTAAGCTCAGCATCAAGATCAACGTTCAACTTTAGTTGCCGAGGTTTAAACAGCGTGCTGTAGAGTAACGTATACAGTGTATCAATTAATTCATTTATTTGAATATGACTTCTTTTCTGCCCTTTTTCAACTGCGTGTATATCCTCCAATCCGGATACTAGGATACCAATCCTGCCGATCTCTTCTTGGATGATTTTTATTTGTTCCCTGGCTTTTTCCGTATCTAGCTGCTGGAGTAAGAGAAATAGATAATTATTTATGATGGATAGTGGGTTGTTTATTTCATGAGCGGTCGCGCGCAGGTTATACGCAAGTTCATCACGTTCCAGTTCTTGGTATCGGAGCTGCTCGTCTACCACGCTTAGTGCAGCACCAGCGACCCTTCCTGCGAGCTGAAGCAGCGAGGGCGCAGTGGAAAATTGTTGCCATTGGTTCGGTGACATTGGCGTAACAATGATTCCCTTCTTATGCGGCCCAGACCGTATGGGGACAAAGCATAAAGACTTGCAGCCGAGCAGATTTTTCAGCTGGCGCTCTGGTAATGAGAATATGTTCTTTTGTTCTTCGGGGCTGTAATATGCTTTATCTTCCTGCAATGCTTTGAGAATCATGCTGGTCTCATTCCCAAAGCTGATTGAGATCTGGTGCAATTCAGGGCGTATCCCGAGGTCGTCGTACCCGTAAAGGGAGTTTGAAGTGTTTTCGACGAGCAGAAAGCACAGATCTGGCATCCCGAACAGCAGATTGAAATTCAAGCGCAGCTGATTGAAGATTTTCTTCCGGCCTGCATAATTTGCCGGAGGAATTCTCCCAGCATTTACCAGAGCATGGTTTTTCACCTGCAACCGCAGGCTACGCTGTTGTTGAGTCTGACTCTTCATCAGTAACTCCGGGCCAGACTCCGATAGGCCTTCTTCATTCTGAGGCGAAAAACGGGAAATAACTGAATCAGTCTGTTTCCGAGCGCGCTCGGTGACTTGTTGGATAATATCGCTATTGAGCCCGAAAAGCCGTGATGCTGCATAGATCACTTCTGCAGACTGTACATTCTGCGTATCGCATAGAATGGAACTCAGGGCCAGAATGCGTACCAGTGGGGTACCTTCTAGGAGACTGTCTGTTGGGAGGGTCTGAAATTTAATCGCATCAGCTATGAATGGACATATCTGCTGGGCTATCTGCAAATCCTGAATTATTCTGGCGCCAATTTCGCTTGAAGTCGCTTTGAAAAGTCCATGTTCGATCTTTTCAGCCCTTTTTAATTCAAGGGTTACATCTATTTCTTCAAGGTAGCGTTGGGGAAAATTGCTCAGTAGGGTCCATTGCCCTATCCGGTGCAGTAGGCCAGCCAAGTAGACTTCGTGTCTGGGCTCGCAACCTGTCAGTGCCGCCATCTCTTCAGCAATATTGGCGCATAGAACCGAGCGGTACCACAGGATGGTAACCGGCACTTCTAACTGCTTATTCAGGTGAGTAAATATTTGTTCAGTAGCACATAAAAGTGCTATCTGGAAGACAGGTTCTATGCCGATAACCACCAGTAATTGCAGCACATCCGATATTTTATTCCATTGCCGGAAATAAACAGAATTGGCTAGGCTGAATATTCTGGCGCAAACAATCGGATCTTGGCGGATGATATGGGCTAGATCCTCGATTTCTACAATCGGATGGGTAGAAAGTTTAATTAGTTCAAGCAGCGTATGCGGGATCGTGGGCTGAATTTCCAGCTTGAGGTTGTCATATAGCGAATTAGTCATAGTTTTATCCACAGGCCAACTTCCACAAAAATGTCTTGGGTCAGTATGGCATTGATTTTTAGCTTTTATTTAGCAAGAGACGGACGATTTTTTTAAAGTGGGCGGGGCGGATGCGCCGCATGTTCTCCCAAGTTGCTTTTTTGACAATGGGAAGCATCGCCCTTACTCGGTAAGACTCTCTGTTGTATTGGGGCACGGTTATCCCCTTACGCAGCAATTTATTGGCGCTGTTGCGGTATTTCTCCCCTCTGCGACTGCGGTCGAGAATAATGTCGTGCCCAGTGTCTAATACTGGAAATGTTTCAACGTGCCTGATCTGCTTTTTGTCGAGCTCGAGGACGATTATTGAGCTGGTGCGCTCAAATCGGTCCCAGCTTAGGGTATCGCCATCCTCCCAGTAGACACAGTTGGCAAGGAAATTTCCTAGGGAGTAGGCGATAAAACCATGCTGGTAATGTTCTGTTCCCTGCAATACGTGTGGATGGTGCCCCAGGATAGCGGTCGCACCTGAATCTATAAAGCAGCGCGCTTGTATAATCTGCTTCGGAGCGGGAAAACGAAAACGTTCATCCCCCCAGTGGGGTACAAAAAACACATGATCATGCGTTTGTTTTAAGCCATTAATTGTAGCGCGGATAACGTTATCGTCAAACGGTGGGACTCCGCTTTGCTCAGCAGAGGCAAAGCGCTTAACCCCAGTGGAGGGGGAGACTGCCGCAAAAAAAGCGATGCGGATATCGTTGATGGAGAGGGTGATTGGGGCGCACGCTTTGGCGGAATCAAGTCCTGCCCCGAAAAACTTTATCCCTAACTGGTTGAGTTTTGTTTCGATCTTCTCAAAACCTGGGTCAAAAGCATCAAACGCGTGGTTGTTTGCTAGGGTCACCAGGTTTATATGTGTGTGCTGTAGCGATTCTAATTGTTGCTCTGTGGTAAAGACTCTGGGCTCAGTGGAGATATATGGCTCCGCAGGCAGGGTGCATTCGAGGTTAGCCAACACCACATCGCAGGTAGCGAAGAGGTTGCATATTTCTGGAGACAAGGCTTCCAGTCCACGACCCGGAGTTCGGGAAGAGCGGGGCGTGGTTAGCAGGAGGTCTCCAACGGCTGCGATGCGCAAGGTGTCCTTTTTTCCCATAGCTTTAAGTGCCAATTTTATTAGGGGCGCAATCTAGGTTGCGGGTATTAAATAGCGGAATCCACATGGATAAAGCGCCACCAAGCATATAAGAATAAATATCTGTCATGGACGCAGTTCTTGATGCAAGGAAGAGCTGTCCACCCTCATGGAGCACACCGAGTAATCCGGTAAGAATAATTGCGAGCGTTACGTTTGCGATGGTTTTATCGCGGATGTCAAAACGTAGCCGCACAAAATATACAAGGGTAATTGAGAGTAAGATGGTTTGTACGAACAGGCGCACATGGTTAAGGCTTGCACCCATGGCATAATGGTACAGTGGGAGAAACTCAACCCCTTTTGGGAACCGGTCGGCGAGCAGGGCGGCATTGAAGTGAAAGTCAAACGGAACCCAACCCAAGTATAAAATATAGGTGATGGAACCGAAGATCCCCAGGTTGAGTTTGGTCTTCTGGCTAAGAGAAGTACCCGCACTGCGTATAATTACAACCGCAAGTAGAACCCCGCCTAAGTTTGCGATCAAGTTGCTCAGGTTCATTACCCGTGAAGCTATAAAGATTTTGCTAGTCTCAAGCGCAAAAGCAAACAAGCTGCAGATTATGGCAGCTCTGTACCCTCCCAGCTTCGTTGTATCCTGTCGCTGCCATTGTGCGCTAAGAAGGGTGAAGACCATGTATACGAGGATGTGGGTTACAAGCCACCAGTGCCACGGATGGTGAGAAAAACCCGCAATTACGTTGAATTCAGAAGCCTTTAAACCGCGCCACACTTGTGACAGCAATAGAGTGGGCATAAATGGTGCCATGGCGTCAGCTGCAAGCAGTCCTGCAAAGATCAGGGTAAGCAAATCAAGGGGGCTGTGTTGGCAGCGCGAGCGCAATTCAAGGTTAAGGCGTCGCCATAGTTGATTCCCCCACAAGACACCAAATACCGCACCTGTGGCACCACTGATGGTGTTCATGAGCAGATCGGTGATACTGGATGTACGCGATATAGAAAATATCTGCAGGGTCTCAACCCCGACGCTGGTACAGAAGCACAGCACAAAGGCCAGAGCAAAGGCCCTTAATTTACCCACCCCCCCCAAACCCTTATTACGGACTGATGTCGCGACTAGGGCACCTAAGGGAATATACAAGAGCAGATTACTAAAAACATCGGAACCGCTGACGCGGGCATAGGGGTTCACAGGCCAAGCACGCAAGGCCCGCCTGAGTACCCAGGGCGCATCGATCTTGGTGCTGAAGTCATATGGCATCAGACTGGCATAAACCAGCAGTAGAAAGTATCCGAGGGTCAGCCAGACAAGGGCAGAAGTATCTCGGTTGTACGAATTCATAGCATAGCCACCTAGTATCTACTTAATGTTGTCTGCCTGAGCGCATGATGGATTATTGCTACAACAATGTCTACAGAACTTGGTGAAAAAAAGCCCAGGGGCTCTCTTGTGGATTGGAAAGAGTATGTTAGCCTTGCTTTATTGTTTCTCTTATTAAAGCAGGTACGTAAAAATATGCCAGCACGTTCACATAAACAGGCTAGCGATATACATCAGCCAGTGAAGCGCTTCAGCACGTTAGTGCGTAACTTTGTTCGATGCACATTGCCTAGAGGGAAATGTGCTGAGGAGTACCTATTATGGTCGGCGTAACCCTCAAGATGAGAATCACGCGCTATCGTGAAATGCTGCTTTTGCACAGACATTTCAAAAACTATTTTAAAGTGGTTCCGGCGGTGAACCCGGAACTTGTACGGCAAGCGCAGAGAGTTCGACATACAGTTTACTGTGAAGAACTCGGGTGGGAACCGGTAAATGAAAATGGTCTTGAGCGGGATATTTACGATGACAATGCGTTGCACTGTCTGCTCATGTCGGTACGTTCCGGGCTTTATATCGGCAGCGTGCGCTTGGTTTTGCCCAGACCGGGTGAGGACAGTCAAGCTCTGCCATTGCAGGAACTCTGCACCGAGACCCTTTATCCTGGATATCCTGATTTTGACCAAATACATAGAGGAGAGTTAGCGGAAGTTTCCCGTCTGGCCATAGTCTCCGATTTTAGACGCCGAAAAAACGAGGCTAAAACCCCTGTACCTATTGATTTGCCGGAAAACTACAGCAAGCAAGGGCGGAGGCGTTTCCCATATATCCCCGTAGGGCTCTACATCGGCATGCTGGAGATGGCGTCATTTTACGAAATTAAAACTCTTTATATGTTGACAGAGCCGATGCTGGCAGTTCACTTCAGCGCTCTGGGGGGGAATCTTGAACCCATCGGTGCCACCATTGAGCACCGGGGGAAACGGCGCCCTTACACTATGGATGTGGAGACGGTTCTTAAAGACGCCAATATTTTTTTGCGACCGTTAATCTGGACGATTCGCAAAGATGTAAGGAGGTCTTTATCTCAAACATCAGGGGTACTTGAATCTCAATATAGTTGGGGAGATTCTTAAAAAATGGAGAGAATGTGAAAGTACTTAAGATTCTCAATGTGGTTGGGGCGCGTCCAAATTTTATGAAAATGGCGCCTATCATCGAGGCCATTAAACGCTATCCTGCCCTAATAGAACAACAGTTGCTGCATACCGGACAACATTATGACGAAAAAATGAGTCAATCCTTCTTTGTTGACTTAGGGATGCCACGCCCGGACATTGATTTGGGTGTTGGCAGCGGCTCGCATGCTGAGCAGACCGCTAAAATAATGGTTGGTTTCGAAGCAGTGTGTCTGCGCGAGAAGCCTGATCTGGTGATAGTTGTAGGCGATGTTAACTCTACGATGGCATGCACGATTACGGCTAAAAAGCTTGGAATCAGGGTTGCTCATGTCGAGGCAGGGTTACGCTCCCGGGATATGTCTATGCCGGAGGAGATAAACCGACTATGCACTGACGTGCTGTGTGATTACCTGTTTACGACAGATTATCTGGCAGATCAGAATCTCGTCGCTGAAGGGATTGACCGCGGGAAGATTTTTTTTGTTGGGAATGTCATGATCGACACCCTGTTGAAGCACAAGGAGATGGCTGCTGGACTAGATTTGAGCCAGAAATTAGGAGTGAAGCCTCGAGAATACGCGACCCTGACCCTGCATCGACCTGCCAACGTAGATGATCCTTTGATTTTAGAAGGTATTTTAGAGGCAATAGCTCAGATTGGCAGAGATCTGCCCGTGATTTTCCCCATCCATCCCCGCACCAGAAAAATGACCCAGCAGTTTGGGCTGGAGCGTTATTTTAATACGGGAGAAAAGGTGAAAGGTCTATGGACAACAGAGCCCCTTGGTTATCTGGAGTTTCTTCACCTCAACATGAACGCCAGACTGGTTTTGACTGACAGTGGAGGCCTTCAGGAAGAGACCACAGTTCTTGGGGTTCCCTGTATTACCCTGCGCTCAAATACCGAAAGACCTATTACCTGCAAAAAGGGGACGAATATTTTAGCCGGGAATAAAAAAGAGGATATTTTGCGCTGCGCCGAGCAGGTTCTCACTACGGAAATTGTTTCAGGTCAGGTGCCGGAGAAATGGGATGGCAAAGCGGCGCAAAGAATTGTCGAGGCGTTACTTCAGATACACAACGGAGCACTCAGATGATGGCGGTAGAGGGGGAACTTACTCTGCAGGAGGAGCTTAGGCAACATTGCTGGTACTGGTTGTTGTTGCTAGTGCTACTTGGCATAACCTACCGCAGCGTGGTCCCTGGGATGGTGGCGGATTGGGACAGCGACCCAAACTATTCACATGGTTTCCTAGTTCCCCTGGTGGGAGCTTTTTTTATCTGGCAGCGCTGGCCTGATCTGAAGAATGTCACCGTGCGGACTCAAATAGCTGGGTTGCCAGTTGTGATGTCAGGTCTGGCATTGTTGATTATGGGGTATGCCGGAACTGAGTATTTTTCCATGCGTATATCGCTGGTTGTGGTTTTGGCTGGCGTTGTCCTTTTTTGGTGCGGTGGGCAAGTGTTCAAAAAACTTGCCTTGCCCCTTGGTTTTCTTGCGTTCATGGTGCCTCTGCCTTATATCGTCTACGATTCTATGGCTTTTCCGCTTAAACTTCTGGTGGCAAAATTCTCGGTCCTAAGCCTTAAAACAATGGGCATTGTGGTGGTGCGCGAAGGTAATATTATCTATTTCCCGCAAACGGTTCTGGAAGTTGCTGATGCGTGCAGCGGGCTGCGCTCTTTGATGTCTCTGCTTGCCCTCGCGGTTGCCTATGCGTTTGTGGCTCATTCATCCACACTTAAAAGATGGATTATCATTTTATCCGCCATCCCTATAGCTGTTGTTACAAATATGTTCAGGGTCATTGTTACTGGGGTTTTGGCGCAATACTACGGCGCCGCGGCCGCTGAGGGGTTTTTTCATGAGTTTGCCGGTTTGACCGTGTTCGCTGTGGCGATGCTGCTGCTTTTTGCGTTGGGCTTTTTGTTGCGGCGCTGGGGGAATCCATGAATAAGCTACGCTTTTACATAGTTTATTTGCTCCTCGCGTTGACGGCTGCGTTTGTGGGGTTTCACAGAGATGTCAAGGTGCCGGTGGCGCTCCCTCTGGAAGGAATACCGCTCGCCTTAAAAGACTGGGTTAAGGTCGATGAAGTGTATTTCAGTGAGGCGGTACTCAGGCAATTGCGCCCGACGGATTACCTGTATCGCGTATATAAAAACAAGGAGAACCAGCAGATAGCTTTTTATCTTGGCTACCATGGTGGAGGGCCGGATAGTGGACCTATCCATTCACCCAAACACTGTCTGCCAGGTAGCGGTTGGAGGCCACTGCAGCAACAGGTCAGGCAGATGCATATCGGCAGCGATGAAATTCAATGCGTGGAGGCCGTGTACCAAAATGGAGACAACCGAGAGGTGTTTATTTACTGGTATCAGGTCAGAGGAGAAACCTTGACCAGCGAATATATGTTGAAGCTCTCCGAAATAGTTAATTCTATCCTGTACCGCAGACGCGATTCAGCTTTTGTGCGTATCTCTACAACCTCCCCGACAAGCCAAGCGATGCAGGTTGAATTGGTTGAGCAGTTCGTACGTGATTTTTATCCGGTAATACAAGCTGTTTTGCCACAGTAGAGCCAAGCAGGCGCCCACACGGAACCAAAACAGAAGCAAAACTAAAATATCCACTTCAATCTTTATGTGACCGAAAGCATACCTGCTGCATTCAGGCACTGTCCGCGCGAGCTTCTTTGCACTGCAAGGATCTTTGCACTGCATTGGGTAAAATTTGATATCTCACCTGGTTTTGGAGCGGTTGATGTTGCAGTTGATTCTATCGCTGACTGTAGTTTTTTTAGCCACGGCGTATATCCTGCTGGTGTTGATAAGGCATTGGCAGACATCCTCGCTAGGGACCCTTGTTGGCTTGGCAGCCTGCGTCACCCTAGAACTTAGCGACTTACAGGCTTTGCTCCATCCGGATCATTTCATGTTCTGGAAACATACTGCTTTGGTGGCGGAGATATGGTTGCCCGTGGGTTGGCTTTGGTTCGGGGTTACCTATGCTGGGCAGTGGCACCGAGGTGAAGTTAGTGCTTGGGCCAAGCTGCTGCTCTGCGTTGCCCTTGTCTTTCCGCTGCTGGTGCTATTTTATTCTGCACCACAGCAGCTGCAGTTGTTCTATTCTCCTGATTTTGCGGAAGAAAAAATCCTTTTTCTCCTCCCCGCAGGTTATTTGCTGTATGCGGTACTGATGTGTCTACTGGTTATAGCGCTGTTTTACCTTGAACGCACCTACGTTGCTCTTGCCCGCCCTGACCGGTGGCGCGCTAAGTTTGAAATCATTGGCGTGGGGTTGGTGTTGGCGGTGCTGGTTGTTTACTACAGTCAGGCGCTGCTCTACCGCTCTTTGGATATGAACCTAATCCCGGTTCGATCGGCATGCCTGCTCCTGGCTCTTGTGTTTATGGCATATAGCCGCCTCTATCGTGGGGAAGTGCTGCGGATAGAGGTTTCCCGCACTGTAGCTTATCGCTCCGTGGTCTTTTTTGCGGTGGGCCTTTATTTGATCGCGCTGGGGCTATTTGGCGCTGGGATGCGGTATCTTAATTTTTCCGCCAATCGGACTGTGCTTGTCGCTCTGGGGCTTTTTTTCGGTTTACTTCTGGTTCTGGCGCTCCTTTCTGAAAAGATCCGCCGCCGCATTCGGGTGTTTTTGCATAAAAATTTTTATCAGAAAAAATATGCCTATCGAAGTGAGTGGCTTAACTTTACCACCCGGTTGGCCAGTGCAAGGAATAGAGAAGAGCTAGAAAATGGAATCCTATCCTTTTTTGCCGAGACCTTTGCACTGCGTGGCGCAGGCCTGTTTTTGAGAGATCAGCAAAGTGGAAATTTTCATTGTAGTGCCCAGCACGAAATGGAACTTAACGCGCTGTGTTTAACCGGAGAGTTGCCGGAAGAAAATCACCTGCGCGAGCGTGGTTGGATCACTGACTTGAGTACCTGTCTCGATACCTTGCAAGGGGATTGGGAGAAGCTACACGATAAAGGGTGTGTTTTTTTAATCCCTTTATGTTTTCAGCAAAGGGTTGAAGGTTTCATTGTTTTAGGGGCGCGTGTGTATGCGGGGGAGCGCTTGACCTATGAAGACTTTGACCTTATGAAAACTTTGGCCCATCAGGCGGTTGGGGTGCTGCTGAGTCGTAAGCTGTATGCTGATCTGGTGGCGGCCAATGAAATGGCAGCAATCGGGCGGGTTTCTACGTTTGTGATTCACGATCTGAAGAACCTGGTTTCGAGTCTGGCTTTGGTCGTGGATAATGCGCGGGATTATATAGAAGATGCTGAATTTCGGGCGGATATGTTTGAAACCCTCGACAGCACGGTGGAAAAGATGAACTCTTTAATAACCCGACTCCAGCATGTCAAACGTCAGCCTAAGCTCAATTTTGTTACGACCGATTTGTTAGGACTTGTGCAAGCCACTGCGCATATGTCGGGGCACTTAGGACTTGAGGTTGCAGGTGACTCGGTGCTGGCTGCTGTGGATGTGGCAGAATTGCAAAAAGTGCTCCTTAATCTGATCCATAATGCCGCTGAAGCGTCTTTGGAAGGGCAGCGAATTGGTATCGAGGTGGGAGAAAATAAGGGGGCCTTTATCCGCGTAACTGACTCCGGTGCGGGGATGAGTGCAGAGTTTATCCACACTAGGTTGTTCAAACCCTTTGAGACAACCAAAGAAAAAGGGATGGGGATAGGTTTGTACCAGTGCCGCCAGATAATAGAGGGGCATGGTGGACATATAGATGTGCAAAGTGAATTAGGTGGAGGAACCACCTTTACGCTGTGGTTGCCGTTTGAATCCTGATTTGAGGTGAACCTAAAGGCGCCTAGATAACGGTGTTAGGCGCAACGATGAAGATGGGGAAGTCTGTGCAGAAATTACTTATTGTTGATGACAGTCCAGAGATTTGCAAGCAGCTTAAATGGGGATTGAGCAAGCACTATGAGGTGCTGTTAGCTCAGAATGTTGCCGAAGCTCTGAAGTTGTTTGCGAAGCATACCCCTAGGGTTATAACCTTAGATCTTGGTCTGCCCCCCGATGCAGATGGAGCAACTGAAGGGTTGCGTTGTTTGGAGCAGATTCTACAGCAGTATCCCGCCACCAAAGTAGTCGTCCTCTCTGGTAACGAAGATCATGGGAATGCCCTTAAAGCGGTGGAGCTTGGAGCCTATGATTTCTACCGCAAGCCCATTGAATTAGCCGAACTTAAAGTTATTCTGGAGCGTGCCTTTCATCTGGCCCAACTTGAAGAGGATAACCATCAGCTTCAGGCGTTGTCAAAAGGGTATGAAGGGGGGATGCATGGCATCCTTGGGCAGTGTTCGCAGATGGAAGAGGTGTTTAACACTATTCGCAAGATAGCCTCGGCGGATATTCCCGTTCTGGTATTAGGCGAAAATGGCACCGGCAAGGAACTGGTGGCGCGGGCTATTCATGCTCAGAGTTTGCGCAAGGACGGTCCCATGATTCCCATAAATTGCGGCGCTATCCCAGAAAATCTGCTTGAAGCCGAGCTCTTTGGGCACGAAAAGGGAGCCTTTACCGGAGCGGTGGGGCAGGTACGCGGGAAGGTTGAGTTCGCCCATGAGGGGACTTTGTTTCTTGATGAGATTGGAGAAATGCCCCAGCCATTGCAGGTTAAGATGCTGCGGTTTTTACAGGATAAGACCATGCAACGTGTCGGCGGACGTGAAATGATCGAAGTCAATGCCCGCATCGTTGCAGCTACCAACGTGGATATAAATGCAGCCATCAAGGCAGGAGAATTTCGCGAAGACCTCTACTACCGTATCGGGGTTATCACCATTGAACTGCCCCCTTTGCGCGAACGTGGAGAAGATATCTGTCTGCTAGCCAATTTTTTTCTTAATCGGTACATCGCGGAGTATGGGAAGAAAATCAGAGGCTTCAGCTCCGCGGCGGAGCGCGCGTTGTGCGCATATGCCTGGCCAGGGAATGTGCGCGAGTTGGAAAATAAGATAAAACGTGCAATTCTGATGGCTGAGGGTTCCTTTTTGGAGCCTGTTGATTTAGGCTTCGAGAGCGGGGAACAGGCTGCAGTTATCTTCTCTACGGAGAAAATGACGCTGAAACAGGCGCGCGATCGCCTAGAGCGTGAAATGTTGGTCGATTCTTTAAAGAGCCATGAAGGGAATATAGCCAAAGCTTCAGAGCATCTTGGTGTCAGTCGCCCTACATTTTATGACCTTATGAAAAAACATCACCTGCAATAAACAACTGACATCCTGCCGAAACCTTCTTTGGTCCAGCACGCCTGAATGCAAATCAACCCCGCAACATAGAGGAGCCCATGTTGTGTGAGGGTTTTTTTGCTTTTTAAACTTAACATTTATGCAAAAAGGGACTGGTGACGTGGAAATTAAAGATGCAATTGTATTGGTCAGTGGCGCTAACGGGGGTATTGGTACTGCACTGGTTGAAGAGCTACTAGCGCAGGGAGCTGCAAAGGTATACGTAGCCACGCGTGACATTGACGAGGGGCAACGCTTATGCCAGCGTACCGCGGTGCAACATGGTGTAGGCCGGGTGCAGGCATTGCAACTTGATATCACCTCTGATGCCAGTGTGGCAGCAGCAGTGCGCGAGTGCGCGGATGTCAATGTGCTGATCAATAATGCGGGAGTTAATCTGCGCACTGATTTCTTGGCCCAAGCCGGGCCCGAAAATGCACGTATCGAAATCGAGGTTAATTACTTTGGCACCCTGGTGATGTGTCGTGCGTTTGCACCGGTACTGGCGCGCAATGCTGGCAGTAGTCCTGCACTTCTGGTCAATGTTGCTTCTATTCTCGGCAAGGTAAATTTACCTATTATCGGTACTTACAGTGCTTCCAAGGCAGCGCAGCACTCCCTTACACAGGGGTTAAGGGCACAGCTCTCAAACCAAAATATTCGCGTCATCGGTGTGTATCCCGGCCCAGTGGATACACGCATGACTGCTGGAGATGATTCACCCAAGGCCCAGCCGCAAGAAGTGGCACGGGCGATTATTCTGGGATTGAGTGGTGGCGAAGACGAACTGTTCCCTGACCGGATGGCGCAGGAACTTCAAGCAGCCCTGCTGCAGAACCCAAAACAGGTAGAGAAAAACCTGGGAGCCAGTGTGGCATAAATATGATGCGAGGACCTTACCACAAGTGGTATGTATAGCTTGGTTCTGGCTGTGGTCGAATCAGGGGTATGCAGGGTATAAAACAGAACTAACTGAGAAAATATGTGCAGGTGGAAAGATGCGGGCAAGGCTCCGAGGACAGAAACAATAGATGGTCACGTTTTGGCTTGAGCAGCCCTTTAGCCGGTGCTAGTATCATTAAGTACTTGGTATTAATTACGCGCTTAGCATCTAACTGTTGAATAAACTTAGAACTGTTCTGGTTTAGGTTTTAGGCAGAACTCAGATTGCTCGAGTGCTGTTTAATTATCTGACAATAATCCAACAAGGCGGGAGATTCAGTGCATGAAAAACATGTCGTTGAAGGTCAAAATAATAGCTGTAGGTGTGTTGTTGCCTGCTCTTTTGTTGGGGGTGCTGTTCGGTGCCTACGTTGTCCAGACCAAAAACAAAACCGTGCATACCTTTGTGGAAAAAGCACGCTCCATAACCCTTACGGTTGAATCGACCCGCCAGGGGTTGGAAGAGTTGTATGAAATGGGTGTCCTCAGCCCAGCCATGCTCAGAAGTTTTGCAGATGCGGGACAGATAGAACAAGTGGTTAGGTCCGTGCCAGTGGTTTCAGCCTGGCATTCAGCCATGCGTAAGGCGAAAGAGGGCAATTATGAGTTTCGCGTGCCTAAGTTTGAACCGCGAACGGCGAGCAATACCCCTGATGTAGTAGAAGCTCGTGCGCTCAACATCATGAAGAGTGAGGGGCTGAAAGAGTACTATGAAATTGATAAAAAGCTGAATGCAGTTCGTTATTTTCGCCCAGTTATCCTGACTGAAACCTGCATGTTATGCCATGGCGACCCGCGCACATCCGAGCGCCTGTGGGGAAATAGCAAAGGTCTCGACCCTACTGGAGTAAAAATGGAAAACTGGCGCGTTGGTGAACTGCACGGCGCTTTTGAAGTTATTCAGGCGCTGGATCAGGCTGATGCGGAATTGACTGCGATTTTATGGAAGAGTTCTGCCGCAGTGCTGACCGGTCTGATTATTTGCGGAGCAATGATCGCAAGTTTTATGCTTAAGCGCGTTACCCGCCCCCTCGAAGAGAATGTGGCTATGATAGAAGCTCTGGCGCAGGGTGATTTGGGCAAGCGCATTCAATATACAAGCAATGATGAAGCGGGGCGCATGGCTGCAGCGATGAATGCCTTTGCGGACAACCTCCAGTTTGAGATAATTACTGCGTTTGAAAAACTGGCGGCGGGCAACTTCACCTTTGAAGCTAAGGGACTTATCCGCGAACCCCTGGCGAAGGCTAACCGCGCTCTCAATGAAAGCATGGGGCATGTGCGCCTGTCGGCAGATCAGATCGCCTCAGGCTCTGATCAGGTTTCCGATACAAGCCAGTCTCTATCGCAGGCGGCGACGCAACAGGCTAGCTCCCTCGAAGAGATCAATAGTTCCATGAATGAAATGGCTTCACGCACTAGGCAGAATGGCGAGAATGCTATCCAAGCCAACAGCCTTTCAGCCGATGCGTGCAAAGCCGCCGAACACGGGAACACGCAAATGCAGGAGATGGTCGGCGCCATGGCTGAGATCAACGAGTCAGCGCAAAACATTTCTCGTATTATCAAAGTAATCGACGAAATAGCCTTTCAGACCAATCTCCTTGCCCTGAATGCGGCCGTGGAAGCTGCACGGGCTGGGCAGCATGGTAAGGGATTTGCGGTAGTGGCTGAAGAGGTGCGTAATCTGGCAGCGCGCAGCGCCAAGGCCGCGAGTGAGACCACCGCGATGATAGAGAGCGCCATCCAGAAAGCGGAAAATGGCACTCAGATAGCTGAAGGTACCGCAGAAGCGCTTGACGGAATAGTCAGTGGCATAACTAAAGTATCTGATCTTGTTGGAGAGATAGCAGCTGCATCGGATGAGCAGACCAAGGGTATCTCGCAGATAAGTATCGGCCTTGAGCAGATTGATGAGGTTACGCAGCAGAATACCGCTAATGCGGTGCAGTGTGCAGCAACATCTGAGGAGCTCGCGGCGCAGGCGCACGAGCTGCGCGAGATGCTGTCTCGCTTCATGCTGTCCCCTAGTTATGGTGGCGGACATGGTAACAGAGGTGGTCAGGGTGATTCTGCCCAACGTCGCAAAGCGATTGAACGCTCAGCAAAAACCACGATAGAGCGGGTACAGAAAAAACCGGTTCAAAAACGTTTGCCCCAGGCAGATAAAGATAGTTGGGGGGCATCGAAAGGAAGTTCCTCCGCTGCAGACTTTATCGCGTTGGACGATGATGAATTCGGACGTTTTTAAGAACATGCATGCCATCTAAAAAACCGGAGTTATTACAAGACTCACGGGCATACGGGCTCACCTGTCGCAAGTGACAGGTGAGCCCGTGCTCTTTATTTCACCGAATGACACTCTGTTATTTGCTGCTCTGGCGGTTGAGAAATTCACGGATATGTTCCTCACTCAGTATCATGCCGCTGAGAATTTCCGCATCGCACTTGAGCGCGGGAATCATGCGGACACCAGCGCGGAATGTTTTCACCGGCTGGGTAGTAACCTCAATGCTATTCAACTCTAATTGAGGATATGCCGGCATAAGCCGCCGCAGGGTCTGTTCTGCTTTTTTACAGCGTGGACATAAAATAGTGTGGTAGAAATTAACGACCATGTGACTCTCCTTGCACAGATTGGTAGTGAAAAATTTGGGCGTAAAATTTGTACCGCTAGCCTACCCTTACAAATGTAGTTAAAACATCAGCCATGAATGTGCCCCGCAATGGTGCCATACTAACCTGCAGACAGCAGCTGCAAAAAAACAAAGGCGGTAATCGATGCCAGAGAAACGCATAATTGAACTGGAGAGTAGAATTGCTTTTCAAGAATATCAACTCAGCGAACTGAATGACCAGATAGCAGATCAGCAAAAGCAGATTCTGGAACTCAAGTCAGTACTTAAAACTATTGTAGAGCGGATAACAACCAGTTCAGGCGGATCTTTCAGTGCTGAACACAGCGTAGATGAGCGTCCACCGCACTACTGAAGACAAAGCAGTTTGGATTCGATATAAATTGAATCTCACTTTTTTACTGTACCCATGCAGCGATAGAGCTGGTACTGAAGTGACATCTGCACTGTTGATGTAAAAGTGCTGCAAGTGAGATTAGAGGTGTTGCGACAGGAGAGGATATGAAAATCAACGGAATAGCCGAAAGCGTGACGTGCAAGGTTTCGACATGGCGCAGCCAAATAATTGCCAGTCGTAATGGCGTGGTGCGCGCTGTGTTGCTTGCGGGTACACTGTTTCAACGCGAACGCTGTGTAGAAAAGGCCGCTGCACTCACCTACAGCACGTTACTCGCGTTAGTGCCTCTTCTGGCAATAATGTTTGCCCTACTCAAGGGTCTTGGGGTGCACAACACCTTGGAGCCGTTGCTACTTAAGTACATGTCCAGCGGTTCAGATGAGGTCGTAGTTAGGGTTCTGGATTATATCAACAACACCAACGTTGGCAGTCTCGGTGCAGTGGGGCTCGTAACCTTACTGCTGACGGTTTTATTTTTGCTCAGCAATGTAGAAAAAGCCTTTAACAGTCTGTGGCAAGTACGCGAAAACCGTTCCTGGTTTCGGCGTTTCGCCGATTATTTTTCTGTCATCTCCTTTGGGCCTCTTTTCTTGCTTGCCGCAATCTCAATGAGCAGTTCTCTGCGCAGCCAGACCTTTGTGCAGTGGATTCTGCAACAGCCGTTGCTTGGTGAGGCTGTGATCGTGATGTTGGAAGTCGTCCCGTTCCTGGTGATATGGGCCGCTTTTATCTTTTTGTATCTGTTTATGCCCAATACCAGAGTACGTTTTAGCTCTGCTGCTGTCGGCGGTATTACAGCCGGCACCCTATGGCTTATAACTCAGTGGGGTTATGTAAGTTTTCAGATCGGGGTGGGTAAGTATAACGCCATTTACGGCACCATGGCGGCTCTGCCTGTATTTATGATCTGGCTGTATATCGGCTGGATGATCGCGCTGGCGGGGGGGGCGCTGAGTCGAGCGTGGCAGGGACGTGAGACCCTGACGATTGAACATAGCGGGCAAGAGACCAATTGGCACCCTCTGCAGGTGTTGGTGGTGCTATCGATGCTTTATCGCCGCTTTCAGATGGGGGAAGAACCCTGGCGCGAAGCGGAGCTATTATCTGCCTCAGGCATGGTGCCGCAAAGCTGTCTTCCGGTGCTGGACTTTCTGGAACGAAAGGGGGTTCTGGTGCGTTTCGAAGGGCAGGGCGGCGATGTGCAGATATTACCGCAGTGTAGCGCCGCTAGGGTTGATCTGGAAGAACTGCTGGCTCCGGAGCTGAATATTGGCGGGGGTGACACTGCGGAGTTACAGGTTCTGCGGCAGCACTGGGAAGCTATTCAGGGTGAATACCTGCGCGAACACAACCTTGAAACCATGCTGGAACAAAGTATCCAGGCCGGGGAGCGTTCTATCCTGCAACCGGCTGTTGCAAAATAGCCTGAGGTCAGATGCATTGATTGATTAGCTCCAGAGCCGCACACGCACCGCAGGCAAAGGAGAGGTGCGGTGATGAAATGTGCGCTTCACGCGGATTGATGCGCACCACGCTTGCACCGTATGTCTGTCCCAGACGCGTGCTGAGATGGCGTATGGTTGGTACCGCAGTGCCTGCCCCGAGTTCAAGCACGAGCAATTCTGGGCCAGCGTATTTGCCGAGGAAATGGTGGAATTGTTGTTCTTGCGCCTCGGTGCGGGCATCGATCCAAGAGAAATCTCCAAACATCAAGATGTTGGGCCTAGCGCTGGTGCCACAGTGAGGGCACACTGGGGTAGGGCTGCAGCGCATAGTTCGTGGGTCAATGCGGTATTCAGCGTTGTTGTCCCAAATGCTTTGGCAACAGGGGTGCTGGCATTGTAGGTGGTGGATGGAGCCATGCACTTCGAGGATATTTTCGGGCTTGAATCCCGCCTTCTGAAATTGGCCGTCAACGTTGGAGGTAACAATAAAGACGGGCAAGTTCAGCTGTTCTTCCCATTGGCGTAAGATGTGAAAGCCAGCGTGGGGGACTGTTTCACGATATAGGTTGGTGCGATGTCCGTAAAATCCCCAGCCGAACTCTGGATCGCGCTGAAAATGAACCGGGTTGGCCGCGGCGTAAAAATTTAAGCCCAAGCGTTCGTACATGGGATAGGCTTTCCAAAATCCGCTGTCGCCGCGGAAGTCGGGCAGGCCTGAATCGACTCCCATACCTGCTCCACTGGTGACTACCAGAGCTTTGGCCTGGTGTAGTTTTTCAGCCGCTGCCGTCGCTACGGTGCTGCTGGCGGTGTGCTTTGCCATAAAACCTCCTTGATCATCTTCTGTTTGGTGTATGCAGTGGAGTTAGGGAAGAGCGCTACGTTTTCGTAAGATAAAATATAGCACAATTCTGCCAACGCCAACATCGCGCGCCTGCTTCGGCATCGCAAAGGCCGAAGCGAACGCAGTCAAAAAGGCATGCCGCACTACATGGATAGCTAATAGACTTGTTGCCCATGGTGCAAAAGTGCTATATTCTGCGCCGATTTGCGCAGTTCGTTAAATTAACGGCATAGCTTTAAAAGCACTTGCTGAATGCCAAAATACCCACAAAACGCGTAGCAGAACGCAAAGCTTCTGATAGATAGACAGGATGATATTATGAACAGTATGACCGGGTACGGAAAGGGTAGCAATGTAACTGATGCTGTACATTATATAGCGGAGATCAAGACGGTTAATCACCGCTATATCGACGTGAGTGTTAAGTTGCCACGCTCCCTGATGTTTCTGGAGACTGAAGTTAAAAATTGGGTCAGCGCTTACCTTCATCGCGGCAAGATAGATGTCTATATAAGTCGCGAAGGTGACAGCGCAGAGCTAATGAAACCTCAGCTCAATGAGACCGCTGCGGCTGCGTATGTAGATATATACAAACAGCTGATTAAGCGTTTCAACCTAGCAGAAGACATCCCTCTCTCCATGTTGGCAGCGCAAAAAGAGGTCGTGGTGCTGAGTGAGCCACAGATTGATGAGACCAATGTGCGCGAGCGTTTGAAAGAGGCGGTGACCGAGGCATTGGCTGCGGTTGTGCAGATGCGTGGCGCTGAAGGGCGCTCCATGAACAACGATATTGTCGCACGCCTGCAGGTGCTCGAAGAGTATTTGGGCAGCATTGAGCATCGTACCCCGCAGGTGGTAGCGGAGTGGCAACAGAAATTGCAACGCCGCATTGAGGCCTTGGTCCACGAGGTTGAGGTTGATCCTCAACGCCTTGCCCAAGAGGTTGCCGTGTTTGCCGATCGCTGTGATATCAGTGAAGAAGTTGTGCGCTTTAAAAGTCATATTGAACAGATGCATGGTTTACTCGCTAACCCTGGGGCGGTGGGACGGCAGATGGATTTTCTGCTCCAGGAACTCAATCGGGAAGCCAACACCATGGGCTCAAAATCCAACGATGCGGAACTGACCCGCAATGTGGTGGCATTGAAAGCTGAATTAGAAAAAATTCGCGAACAGGTGCAGAACATTGAATAGGGAGCAAGATTCTCAGGCTCGGATTTTGGAAGAGAGCGTGACTATTAAACCATGCCAAGGGATTTTGTTTGTACTTTCAGCTCCATCGGGGGCGGGCAAAACCACCCTGGGGCGCTTGCTGATGGAGCGTGAACCAAAGCTGCGCCATTCTATTTCCTACACCACCAGGGTGATGCGCCCCCGTGAGCAGAATGGCATCGATTACCATTTTATCAGTCAAGAAGAATTTCGCGCCATGATCGACAAGGGGGAGTTTATCGAATGGGCCAGTGTGCATGATAACTACTATGGCACCGCCATGGCCGACATTGAGCACTTATGTGCCAACGGTGCCGATGTGTTGCTGGATATTGATGTGCAGGGTGCGCAGCAGTTACGAGCGCGCAGCCTAGATGCGGTGTTTGTTTTTATCGCCCCGCCGAACATGGATGTGCTCCGTCAACGCTTGCAGCGGCGTGACAGTGATACGCCTGATACCATTAAAGTACGGATGGAAAATGCTTTCAAGGAGATGGCACAGGCCCCTGTGTATGATTATATTGTAATAAACGATAAACTCGCAGTCGCGGCTGAAGCGCTCCATGCTATAGTAACAGCCGAGCGTTGCAGGGCCCTGCGTATTCTGCCGCTATTAGCCCAATTGAGTCTGGTATGACAGGTTTTGCACCAAAGAAAACCTGTCGCCAGATAAGTAACCCAAGCAAGTTGCACCTCAACAACCCCAACCTAGAGAGACCGATATTATGGCAAGAGTGACAGTAGAAGATTGTCTGGAGCAGATTTCCAACCGCTTTCTCCTCGCTATGGTAGCCTCCAAGCGCGCCAAACAGCTGTATCGTGGTGCTGCACCCATGATCGAAAATGTGTCAAAAAACAAGAGAGTAGTTCAGGCTTTACGCGAAATAGCTTCAGGTAAAATCGAGTATATTGATCCTATCAAGAAAACCCAAGTCTGATTCAGTCTCAATCAAAATGTCGATAAAAACACTTACCAGCCTCGGAGAGTTCCAGGACGCGGTCCGCAAATATATGCCAGATCCGGATATGGATCTGCTTGAGCGCGCTTATGTCTTCAGCAGCAATGTGCACGCAGGGGTTGAACGTTCCTGTGGAGGCTCGGCGTTCTCTCACACCTGCGCGGTAGCCAGTATGGTGGTTCGCCTGCAGTTGGACATCGTCACTGTTGCAGCGGCCTTGGTTCATGATGTGCTTGAGCGCAACCTTATTACGGTAGACGAGCTACATGTCGAGTTGGGTGCTGAGGTGGTGCACCTGGTCGAGGGGCTTACCAAAATTAATTCCATCATCTATCAGCGCGGCCAGGAGCGCGATACCGAAAGCTTTCGCAAAATGCTGTTGGCAATAGCTCGGGATGTTCGCATTGTGTTGTTGAAGCTTGCCGACCGTCTGCACAGCATGCAGACCCTTGGACTTCTCCCCCCCAAAGATCAGATCCGGATAGCGCGCGAGACCTTAGAAGTGTATGCCCCGCTGGCCAACCGTATGGGGATAAGCTGGGTAAAAAGCCAGTTGGAGGATTTGTGCTTCAAACACTTGTATCCAGAAGAGTACAAGGAACTACGCCGCAAAATCCGTCAGTTTAAAACGGATGCCAATGAGCAGTATATTCAGGGTGTAATTGAGCACATTCAGGACAAGCTTAAGAGTAGCGGGATCGACGGCCAGGTGTCGGGACGCTCCAAGCATCTGTATTCGGTCTACCGCAAGATAAAACGGCAGAACATCGATCTTGACCAGGTGTATGACCTCATCGCGTTCCGGATTATTGTGAATACCGTTCGGGATTGCTACGCCTGCCTCGGAATTATTCACGCTGCCTGGAAACCCGTCTCAGGGCGCTTTAAAGACTATGTCGCCATGCCCAAGGCCAACATGTACCAATCCCTGCATACTTCGGTGATTGGACCGTATGGCAAGAGGATGGAGGTGCAGATTCGTACAGAGGAGATGCACCGCATTGCGGAAGAGGGGATTGCGGCGCACTGGAAGTACAAAGAAAGCAACGCGAGTGTACCGGTCGCCGAAGATGGTCGCTTCAGTTGGTTGCGCCATATGCTCGAATGGCAGAAGGAGCTAAATTCTGCTCACAAAGTCAATGCTCAGACCCAGTTGGATCTGTTTCCTGAAGAGGTTTATGTTTTTACCCCTGACGGCCACGTAAGAGAGTTGCCCCGGGGCTCATGCCCCATAGATTTTGCCTATTCTATCCATGGCGATGTAGGTAATCGCTGTGTGGGCGCTAAAGTGAATGGCAAGATGGTGGCTCTGAAAACGCCATTGCTCAATGGTGACGTGGTGGAGATTCTCACTTCCAGCACCCAGACCCCAAGCAAGGATTGGCTCAACCTAGCTAAAACCTCCAAGGCGCGCAACCGTATTCGCCACTGGATTAAAACCCAGGAGCGTGAAAAGAGCATTGAGATCGGGCGAGAGGTGCTCGAGCGGGAATTACGCAAGCATAAGGCCAGCCTTAATAAGATTTTGCATGAAAAAATCATGACAGAAGTAGTAAAAGGGTTCGGCTTCAAAGGCTCGGATGAAATGCTCGCGGCTATTGGCTACGGTAAGCTTTCGGCGCTGCTGGTAGCAGGTAAACTCTTACCAGAAGTGGATATGCGTCCGCCGGGGGGTAAGATTCAGGCGCTGGGACGGATCTTTGGCAAGGTGCGGAAGAAGCCAGCCGCTGATCCTATCCGTATCCAAGGTAAAGATAACATCATGGTGCGTTTCGCTAAGTGCTGCACTCCGCTGCCTGGTGACGCCATTGTGGGTTTTATCACTAGGGGTAGGGGGATAACGGTCCATTCGGCGACCTGTTCTCACCTGCTTGAAACAGACCCGCAACGCCGGGTGGAGGTGGCCTGGGATGAAGGAGTGAAGGCGGTTCGCAACGTAAAGGTAAATGTGTTATGTGCCGACACCAAGGGGATATTGGCAGAGATAACCAATGTGATTAATCAGCGTGAAGCTGACATTGTCGCGGCGAGTATCCATGCACACGGTCAGCGGGGTTTGAATGAGTTTGAGCTGGCGGTGGAAAGCGTTGACCATCTGAACCAAGTCATGGCCAGTCTGAAGGGGATAAAAGGAGTTAGGCGGGTAGAACGTGTCGGCGAGCGCTGATGCGGCGGAAATATTCTTGCCGAGAATTGAAGATAGAAGATAAACCAGAAGAGGGAACAGAGTGCGCGCACTCTGTTCCCTCTTCTGGTCTTGTGTCTCTTGCTGTGGCGGTTTTTGCTCAATTCAACTTCAGCAGCAAAGCTGCAGCGAACTGTCAGGCACCGCCAGTTTAGTACTAGCCTTTTACTACGGCACCTGAGCGGATGCAGCGGGTGCATACCTTCATGCTTTTAACTCCACCGTTCTGCACTGCCCGAACCTTCTGTAGGTTGGGATACCAAACCTTACGGTTTTTGTTGTGCGCATGGCTGACATTGTTGCCGGTTACGGGCTTTTTGCCGCAAATTTCACATGTTTTGGACATTTTATTTAGACCTCCTGAATATTTAGAACGCAAATAAGTAGCACGATTTTTCTGCTATGGCAAGTTTTTAAATTTAGACCATCCCTACAGTAGGGAAGTTACAGCTAAATTAGTTATATGGTTTTTGTAGTGTAGGGGGGGTTGAGTAGCACCTCCGCCCTAAGTTTATCCGCTCCAGCCCAAGCTTGCTCAATAATGACGCGCTGACCCTCAACCTTCAGGGCGTTAGCGGCAAACAACTGGATTGCCAGCGGATAGATGCGATGTTCTTGCTCTAAAATTCTGGCGCTCAAGCTTTCCTCGGTATCGTCAGCTAGAATCGGCACAACCGCTTGGATGATGATAGGGCCGGTATCTACCCCAGCATCGACAAAGTGTACGGTGCAACCAGAAAATCTGGCTCCAGATTCCAGCGCTTTTTTCTGTACCTGTAGGCCGGGAAATGCCGGTAACAGAGCGGGGTGAATGTTCATGATGCGTTGTGGGAATGCTTGGACAAAATCTGCCCCAACAATGCGCATGAATCCTGCCAACACTACTAAGTCAACTGCGTCATGCTGTAGCTGCTCAATAATGGCCGCATCAAATCCCCTACGCCCTGTAAACACTCTATGATTTATGCAGCACCTAGGGATTCCAGCGCGCTCAGCACGTTGGAGTGCACCAGCGTCGGGGTTGTTGCAGATAATCCGGACAATTTGCGCGTCAATGTTGTCATTAGCGCAGGCATCGATTATGGACTGCAGGTTGGTGCCACTCCCCGACGCCAATACGCCTAGGCGCAGCTTAGTGGTGCGCTTTTTCATGGTTAAACCAACTCCACCGACGGTTTTTCCGCATCTGATTTATGGATCTCGCCGATCACCCAGGCGCGTTCATCTAGGTCAGATAAGCGCTGCATGATGGCGTCAGTCTGCTCTTTGGGAACCACTAAAATCATGCCGAGGCCGTTGTTGAAGGTGCGGTGCATCTCGCGCTCTTCGATATTACCTGCCTGACGCATAATGTTAAAAATTTCCGGCTTCTCCCAACTGTTAGCCTCTATTCTGGCAACACAGCCGCGTGGTAGACAGCGGGGGATATTTTCCAGAAGGCCACCGCCGGTGATATGGGAGATCGATTTTATGGTGAAATCTTCGATGAGGTTTAGAATGGTCTTCACGTAGATTCTGGTCGGGGTGAGAAGCTCCAGCCCAATGGACTGTTCCAAACCGTCAATTTTGTCGTTGACAGACAGACCCATGCGCTCGAAGAAAATTTTGCGCGCCAGAGAATACCCGTTGGAGTGTAACCCGGTAGAGGCGAGTCCGATGATGGTATCCCCGGCAGTTACGCTGGCGCCGTCGATGATCTTCTCATGATCAACCGCACCGACACAAAAGCCAGCTAGATCGTATTCATCACTTGAATAAAACCCCGGCATTTCAGCGGTTTCTCCCCCAATAAGGGCGCAGCCGGCTTGGCGGCAGCCTGCAGCAATCCCTTGGATCACTTCAGCTGCCTGCTCTGGTTTGAGTTTTCCTGTCGCCAGATAGTCGAGGAAGAACAAGGGCTCTGCCCCCTGAACAATGATATCATTGACGCACATAGCGACCAGATCAATGCCGACGGTATCGTGCTTGCCGGTATCGAATGCTAGCTTCAGTTTGGTGCCGACACCATCCGTTGCGGAGACCAAGGTTGGGTTTTTATACTTGCTAGCTTGAAACGCAAACAAGCCACCGAATCCACCTAATTCAGTGAGAACCTCGGGTCTGGAGGTCGATTTTACCATGGGCTTGATCATCTCAACCAGCCGGTTGCCGGCATCGATGTCTACGCCTGCGTCTTTATAGGTAGCACTTTTCTCTTCCACGGTGTCAGCTCCTTGATTCAAAGTGGCGACAAGTAATAATCCATGGGTTGTTCCTTGTCAATGTCAATTTGGGGGTAATCTGTTTGTACCTTTACACAGGTATCGGCACTAGAATAGTATGCAGCGTTACCGTGGCGGAATATCTGCCGCCCAGTAGGTGCTGGTTACCTTTTTTTGCCCAGCGCAGTGTAGCGCATACCGCCCTGGTTGTCAGGCCATAGTTATTGAGCTTTGGTTGATAGCTTTGGCTGTCCGTAAAGATTGGTAAGGGATGAATGTATGAATGGGTCGTATGCTACCCAATGTAACTCCTGGCCACCAACCGACTCTAGAATAGTAGGGGCCTCGCTGTACGATATTCCGGAACTGGTACAGGTAGAGCAACAGTGTTATGCTCAGCCGTGGAGCAGTGCCAGATTTGAGCAGGAGTATTTAAACCCAGTAAGCCACCTATTGCTCAGCCGCGGTGACACTGGGATTGCGGCGTATCTGTGTTTTTGGCACGTAGATACCGAGGTCGAAATCCACAATATTGCCTGTGCACCGCTAGCACGGCGCAGTGGTGCAGCGCAGCGGTTGCTGACCTATCTGCGCCATTGGTGCGGTGAGCGTGGGGTGGAATATATGTTTCTTGAGGTACGTCACCGCAACTTGGCGGCGCTCAATCTGTATCGTAAGTTCGGGTTCAGCATATGCGGGCGCAGGGAAAATTACTACAGCGACGGTGAGGATGCACTGTTGATGCAGTATCTTGTCGGGCGCAACACTGCAGGAGATAGACCATGAAAGACAGCATAACTACCGTATTGTACAACCGCCAGATGGCTCCGGGGTATTACTGCATGGGGATTGCCGCGCCGGGATATCCGCAATTGGCCAGGCCCGGTCAATTTGTCATGGTGCGGGTAAATCAGAGTTACGATCCGTTGTTGCGGCGTCCGTTCGGCATTTTCCGTACCGGAACCGAGGAGTTGTCCCACTCCGAGATGGAGTCGCAAGACTACATGGAGGTGGTGTATAAGGTTGTCGGGCGCGGTACCCGCCTCATGTCCCATTTGGTCGCCGGGGATGAAGTTGGGCTCTTGGGCCCGCTCGGTCAGGGGTTCTGCATCAGCCCTGATGCAGGCGGAGCCATGCGCGATGCAGTACTGGTCGGTGGTGGCATCGGAGTGGTGCCCCTCTTCATGCTGGCGCAACAACTGGTAGCACGTGGAGTCAAGGTGCATCTTCTCCTAGGTGGACGCAACTGTGGCGATATTCTGGCCCTTGCAGAGTTTGAACGTCTGGGAGTAAAGACCAGTATCGCTACCGATGATGGTACCTTAGGTGAGAAGTGTTTTGTTACTCAACTGCTTCAGGCTACGTTGCAGAAATTTCCCGCTGTACAGGTGTTTGCCTGTGGTCCTACCCCCATGCTTCATGCAGTACAGCAGATATGTGCTGCAGCTGGCGCGGAGTTGCAGGTATCCCTCGAAGCTACGATGGCTTGTGGCGTTGGCGCCTGTCTCGGTTGTGTGGTCGAGGGGCGGAATCATTCAGAACAGCAACCGGAATATTTGTGCACCTGCAAGCAGGGACCAGTCTTTGATGCGCATGAACTCGCCTGGACGCAGGAGGCCCTAGGCCCGGTTTTAACTCCAGCGGAGGATAGCTTATGAGTAGTTTGAACCACATGAAGCGTATGAGCCCACCGCCGAAGCTGGAGGTTGAAATTGCCGGTCTGCGCCTGAAGAATCCGGTGATGCCGGCTTCGGGGACCTTCGGCTATGGGGAAGAGTTTTCACCCTATCTGGATTTGGAACAGTTAGGCGCCATTGTGACCAAGGGGATATCTTTGGCGCCCAAGGCTGGTAATCCCATGCCGCGTCTGGCGGAGACACCAGCAGGGATGCTCAATGCCATTGGTCTGCAAAACGTCGGAATTGAAGCCTTCTGTAGCCAAAAAGTAGAATTTTTAAAAAAAATATCCACCCCGGTCATTGTCAACTTTTTTGGCAACACCTTAGAAGAGTACATTGAAGTAGCGCGCAGACTCAATGAGGTTGAGCGTGTTGATGCGGTGGAGCTGAATATATCTTGTCCCAACGTCAAGGCTGGCGGGATTGTCTTCGGCACCGATCCTGTTACCGCAGCGCGGGTGGTGAGCGCAGTGCGGCGGGAGGTTCAGGTCCCCCTTATCGTAAAGCTTTCCCCCAATGTTACCGATATCCGTGTGATGGCGCGTGCCGTTGAGGATGCTGGTGCCGATGCCATCAGCTGTATTAACACCCTCACCGGGATGGCGGTGGATCTGGAACGGCGCTGCCTGAGCTTAGCCAACGGTACCGGTGGATTATCCGGGCCTGCTATCAAGCCGGTGGCGTTGCGCATGGTGCATCAGGTGGTCAGTAGTGTGTCGATTCCAGTGATAGGGATTGGTGGGATCATGAGTGCTGAGGATGCATTGGAGTTTTTGCTGGTCGGAGCCAGAGCGGTGCAAGTTGGTACCGCGAATTTGGTGAATCCTGGAGCGATGGCGAATATTATCGCTGGGATAGAAGAGTTTCTAGCGCAACGCGGTATCGAGGATGTCAACAGCTGGATAGGCTCGTTGAAGTAGCCGGATGCAGACCTTAAAGATGACAGATATTAACGACGCAAGGGCCTAGCTTACTCAATGGATATTATCACCAGCCATGTCAATGCAGATTTTGACAGTCTTGGGGCTATGGTTGCAGCGAAGTTGCTGTACCCAGACGCAATTCCAGTGTTTCCCGGCGCTACAGGCCCCGCAGTGCGCGAGTTTCTGGAGCAGACCGCGGTGTGCGGCCTCGATTTTGCCCGAATCCGTGACATTGACCTGTCCAAGGTCAGGCGCCTGATTCTGGTAGATGTTAACAGCCCGGAAAGGATAGGCCCCCTTGCCGAGCTGATGCAAAACCCCGCAGTTGAGCTGCACATCTATGACCATCATCCTCTTCACAGCGACAAAATTGACACAGAATTACTGCATATCCTCCCCGTAGGCGCTACAGTGACTGTGATGGTAGAGCACCTACAGCAACGCAAAATTCAGCCGGACAAATCTCAGGCAACCGTGATGATGTTGGGCCTGTATGAGGATACCGGCGGACTATTGTTTACCTCAACCACCCGTGCTGATTTTGCCGCCGCGTCTTTTCTGCTCGAAGCGGGGGCGGACTTGTCCTTGGTTGCCACTTACCTTAGCCGTGAACTCAATGCTGACCAAGTTGATGTCATGCATCAGCTGTTGCAGTCGCGCGAAGTTCTCAATATCCATGGGATTGATATCAGTCTTGCGCGCGCCTCTATCGACAAGTATGTAGGTGATCTGGCGGTACTGGCGCACAAGATTCGTGACATGGAAAATCTGGATGTGCTGATTATCGTTGCGCGCCTTGAAGACAGGATCTTTATGGTAGGGCGCTCGCGCGTGCCGGAAGCTGATGTCAGCCACATCCTAAGTGTTTTCGGTGGTGGCGGCCACGCGACCGCGGCTTCAGCTACGGTACGCAACATGACTCTAGTGCAGGTGATGGAGGCGCTTCCTCCTTTGCTCGAAAAGGTTGTAGTCGCGCCCAAACGCGCTGAGGTGCTGATGTCCACCCCTCCACGTAGTGTAGGTGTTTCCCAGACGTTAAAGGAAGCACGCACGGTTCTGACGCGTTACAATATCAATGCACTTGCGGTGGTGGATAAAGGCAATATCGTGGGTATCGTCACACGGCAACTAGTTGAGCGGGCAGTGCACCTTGGCCTGCAGGATGTGCCCGTGCGGGAGTACATGGTTGCTGAATTCGGTACGGTCAGTGCTGATGCCAGCATCGAAGACGTACAGAAAATCATTGTTGCGCAGCGCCAGCGTTTTGTCCCTGTAGTTGAGGGACGGCGTCTGATAGGGGTGATCACCCGTGCGGATTTGTTGCGCCATATGCTCAGCGGCGCGCGCGATTTGCATGGACGCGCTCCGATTATCTCTGGCACAGACGGCATCAGCATGGATCGCAGACGTATGGCGCGAATGCTTGAAAAAGGGCTACCTGCTCGGATTCAGCAGCTCTTTAAGCTCCTGACCCGTACTGCTGACGAATTGCACATGCAGATTTACGCCGTAGGTGGGTTTGTGCGTGATCTGCTCTTGAAAATTCCGAATCTCGATGTCGATGTGGTAGTAGAAGGGGATGCCATTGCATTTGCGCGGGCTTTGGAGACGCGCTGTGTGTGTCGGGTGCGGGCGCATGAAAAATTTGCCACTGCGGTGGTGGTGTTCGAAGACGGCTTCAAGCTTGATCTCGCTTCAAGCCGGACTGAATACTACCTTGAGCCAGGAGCGCTACCTACGGTGGAAGATGCGTCGTTAAAGCTTGATATGTACCGGCGCGATTTTACCATCAACACCCTTGCTCTTTCCCTTAATAATGCCAACTATGCCGAACTGCTTGACTATTTCGGAGCGCAGCGCGATCTGCACGACCGCGCGATTCGGGTGTTGCATAATCTCAGTTTTGTTGAAGACCCTACCCGAATTTTGCGCGCCATCCGCTTTGAACAGCGCTTGGGTTTTGTCCTCGGGATGCAGACGCGTCAATTGCTCACAAGTGCAGTGCAGACAGGCTTTCTCGAACGGGTAAGTCCACTGCGCTTGTTCAACGAATTGCGCATTATCCTGAGTGAAGCCAACCCGGTAGATGCACTGGTACGCCTCGATGAGTTGGAGGTGTTGCGTGAGATTAGCCCACACTTGCAGTTGAATCCAGTGACCCGCAGATACTCCGAGCAGGCTGGCAGGGTAGTTAACTGGTTTGAGTTGCTTTACACTGGGGAAGAGTTTTCCCCTTGGATGGTGTATTTTCTGTGCCTTAGCGGAGATTTAGTCCCAGAGGATATGGGGTATTTGTGCCAGCGTCTGCAGATCCCACACCGTTGGGACAGAATCCTCCTCGATGAATTGCCACGCGGTCGCACTGCATTCCAGATGTTGCAGAAGGAACACCGGAGGAAAAAACTGGCAGACAGTCGTGTGGCACAACTGTTGGACGACCTCAGCCCAGAAATTCTACTGTATGGCATGGCGCGCACCGAATATGAAGAGGTACGCCTTAAATACTCGCACTATATTGCACGGATTCGCGCGGTCAGGCCCTTACTCAATGGCTGGGATGTGCAGAAGTTGGGGTGTGAACCCGGCCCACTGGTAGGAGATATCTTGCAAGGGCTACGTGCGTCGCGCCTCGATGGTGGGGTGAACACCCGTGCGGATGAAGAGCTCTGGGTGCAGCAATATTTGCACGAAGCAGCGCTCCCAAAAGACAACATTGGAGCCGCTGCCCCCGGAACTGTTGAGAGGTAAAGGATGCCTTGTCTGCGCATGTATATATCTGAAAAAACCATGCTGTAGTAGCAAAAGGAAACATATTATTCATGGAACACTTGCTGGTGAAAATTTCAATCATGTTGGTACCGGCTTTGCTGGCGGTAACCGTACATGAAGTGGCACACGGCTATGTGGCAGATCGTTTTGGAGATCCAACCGCACGCCTACTGAACCGACTGACCCTGAATCCACTGCGTCACCTTGATATCTTTGGTACCTTGGCGTTGCTGCTGGTGGGTTTTGGCTGGGCAAAACCGGTGCCGGTGAATCAGTCTAATCTGCGTAACCCACACCGGCACATGCTTTGGGTCGCGGTGTCCGGGCCGGTATCCAATTTTATTCTTGCTGGGCTATCTGCTCTAGTTGTCCATTTTATCGGGATGCTCCACACCTTGGGGGTGGAGTCGATAACCAAGCCTTTGATGATGATGGCGGCCTTTAGCCTGTATATAAATGTAATTCTCGGGGTAATAAATATGGTGCCTATTCCTCCCCTCGATGGTGGGCGGGTGCTGGCAGCATTATTGCCGCCGCGTTATGCCGCCGTTCTTATGCGCCTGGAACCATTTGGGTTTTTCATCGTAATCGGGCTTATTTTCTTTACCCAGGTGTGGTCTGCGGTGGTGGGTCCGGTGGTATATGCTATTGTGGCGCTGCTGTCAGGATCCCATGTGGAAGTGGTGCACGCAGTTATCCAGTTTTTGTTCAGCAAGTAATGCCAAACGAAGATGGCTAAGTCTGCCTACGAGGTAAAATTAAGTCAGTTTGAAGGTCCTCTCGATCTGCTTCTTCACCTAGTACAAAAAAATGAGATGGATATTCAGGATATCCAGATAGCGACCATAACGGCGCAGTATCTCGAACACTTGAAACACATGGAAGCGCAGAACATCGATGTCGCGAGTGATTTTTTGCTCATGGCAGCTACCCTGCTTTATCTCAAATCACGCACCTTGCTCCCTGTGTCCAGAGTAGAGGTGGAACAGGATGAAGGGGTAGATCCTGAGGAAGAACTCAAGCAAAGGTTGTTGGAATATCAACGCTACAAAGAGGGGGCACAAAAACTGGAGCAGTTCCCCCGCCTGTTTCGTGATGTGTTTCCGCGCCCGCCGCTGGCGCTGGATGAGGTCGACTCGGCAGCATCATCTGAGGTGCAACCTCAGATTGATATCAGTGTCTACGATCTGGTGCGTGCCTTCAGTGCAGTGATGCGACTTAAACAAGCACCGCCGGTTCATCGCATCAACGGGGGGGGGATCAGCGTAACTCTAGGGGTGCGATTACTGTTGCAGCAATTACATGGCCAAGAGCGCGTCAGTTTTCAGCGCTGCTTTACTGCTGCGACTACTCGGTTGGAGGTGGTGGTTCAGTTTGTCGCCATGCTAGAGCTGATCCGCCTACAACTATTGAGCTTTGAGCAGCACAGCCACGGTGGGATGGTGTACATGTATCCATCAGAACGGATCCGCAATGGATGTTATGCAGATATCGAACATATGCTTGATCTGAAAGAGCCCCTTGATGATTAATCTGAAGGCAGCTGTGGAAGCGGTTTTATTCAGCTGTGACAGCGCCTTGAGTATGACAAAGCTTGAACAGATATTTGAGGTTGATCAGGAAGAGCTGCGTCGGGCCTTGCAGCAGCTGCAGCACGAATGTCAGCAGGAGGGGCGCGGGGTAGTACTGCAAGAGGTGGCCGGCGGCTTCCAGCTCCGCACCCGACCTGAGTACGCGCAGTGGATAATGCAGCTTAAGCGCACCAGAAATATGAATTTATCGCGCGCTGCTACCGAAACTCTCGCCATTATAGCTTACCGCCAGCCCGTAACCAGAGCAGAAGTAGAAGCCCTGCGGAGCGTGGATTCTGGCGGCATAGTACGCACGTTGCTGGAAAAGGATCTGGTGCGGGTGGCAGGAAAAAAAGATGCTCCTGGCCGTCCCATCATATATGCAACCAGTACCAGGTTTCTGGAAGTTTTCGGTCTTAACAGTCTCGAAGATTTGCCCAGTTTACGCGATTTTAGAACAGATGAACTAGAATTTGAATCCGAAATGAACTTTGAACCTGAAAAGGGGGGACAGCAGTGAATCAAGCTGCAGCCACTGTGCGTATTCAAAAACTTATTGCCCGTGCTGGTTTGGCTTCGCGCCGTGAAGCTGAGCGTTGGATTGAACAGGGGCGGGTCACCCTCAATGGCAAGCGTGTCAGCCTAGGTGATCAAGCAAATCCACATCATGACCAAGTAGAAATCGATGGACGTCCCCTGTCAAAAGAGCAAAACAAATGCTACCTTATGCTCAACAAACCCTTAGGCTACGTAACGACAGCGCATGACCCGCAGGGACGTGCTACGGTTTTTGACCTCGTGGCACAGGTGCCCGAGCGCCTGTTTTCCATTGGCCGGTTGGATCTAAACACCGGAGGATTGTTACTGCTCACCAATGATGGAGCATTGGCCAACAGTCTGCTCCATCCGCGTTACGGCATCCCCAAAACCTACCGAGTTAAGATAAGTGGTGAATTGGGGCCAGTGGCGCGACAAAGCCTGGAACAGGGCGTTTCGCTTGAAGATGGGATTACTGCTCCGGCGCAGGTCAGCAGGATTAGGGAATCGAGTCGTAATACCTGGTTTGACTTAACCATTACCGAAGGACGAAATCGCCAAGTAAGGCGGATGTGCGAGGCGGTAGGGTGCTCGGTCAGTATGCTTAAACGGGTGCGATTTGGTACTCTGGAGCTCAAAGCGTTACCTGTCGGGCGTTTCCGTCATCTGAGTGCAGCGGAGGTAGAATCGCTGCGCCGATTATGAAAAATGCAGTAGTGCTGTTATCTGTTATACTTAAGAAAATGCCTAAGATGTTCATGAAGGTGGAAGGCAACATTAGGGTGAAGCTTCGTGTGTATGACGTAAGCAAATGTTTTTTCAGGGTTTTTTGTTGTATATAATCTTGACCTACCAAGTCCTCTGTTTTAACCTGTCCAAATCTGAAAAGCATACTCTCCAAAAAAACGTCTAACCAATTGGAGTTTTCTGTGGCCAATAAAGAAAAATTGCTGGAAACAGCTCAGAAATTTTTGCAGAAAAACCAGCTTTCCAAGGCTATAAAGCAATATGAAAAAATCTTGGGCCTGGATGAAAAAGACTTTCGCTCTAGGCAAAGGCTGGCGGAGTTGTATAGTCGCAAAGGTGAGGTAGATAAGGCGCTTGCGCACTACGAAAAGGTGGCTGCCTACTATGCAGAGCATGCCTTTTATCTCAAGGTCATTGCGGTTTACAAACAGATGCAGCGGCTTGCACCGGAGAATACTTCTTTTACCCTTAAGCTGGCGAAGTTCAATGAACGCCAAGGCTTGACCGGTAACGCCCTGGCAGAATACCGCACTCTGCTGCGCCACTATGAAGCTAGCGCCGACCTAAACGGAGCGATAGAGTCCCTTGGGCGCATCCGGCACCTAGATCCTGATAATGTTAACGCTGCAGTTAAGCAGGCTGATTACTTGGCGCGAAGTGGCGAGGCCGAAGATGCGCGACTCGTATTTTATGAGGTGGAAAAGCGCCTTCGGCAAAAAGGAAATCATAAACATCTGGAAATGTTCTATCAGCACTTTATGGAACTGTGGCCAGATAATGTCGATGTTCAGGTGGGCTTTGGTCGTGCCATGCTTGACTTTAGTTCGCCTGAAACTGCGCTGGAGTACCTGGGTGGCCTCAACCATCAGTATCCTGAAAATGGCGTGGTCCTCGATCTGCTTGCCGCAGGGTTGCATCGGTGCGGAGAGTTCGATCGCGAGCGTGAGTGTCTGCGAAAATGGGCGAAGTTAGAGCCTGAAAACATTGATTCTCGCCTGCGCTTGTTTGAGGCCTTATTAGAAGCTGGGGAGGCAGAAGCCTGTTTCTTAACACTTGAAGAGGCCAAGGAACGTTTTTTCACGGATGAGCGGGTAGACGAGATCAAGCCGTTTTACGAACGTCTGCATAAAATGCTGCCCGACAATCGCGATGTTGTTAAGTCGTTGCGTACCATCTACGAGCATCTTGGTGAAGGGGAAAAACTCTTTGATGCTTTTTCTCTCAACGACGAGGCCGCGTTCGGTGCTGAACCGCTAGCTCACTCATCTGGCTCCGATAGTGATGGAGCGCATAGCAGCGCAGAGGTGGCAGAGAGTCTTCCCGCTGCTGGCGAGGATTCGAGTGATTCGGATTTTAACAACATAAATTTTGATGATATTGTGTTCGACACCATGGACGATGACCAGGGACCACTGGATTTCGACATGGATGATGTTCTGTCCGCAGAAGACACCCCATCCACGCATTCATCTGCAGTCAGACCACGCATCGATGTAAGTGCCATACTGGAAGAGATAGATTTTTATATGCAGCAGGGGCTTTTAGATGAAGCCCTTGAAGGGTGTCAGCGTCTGAGTATTCAGGTGCCGGATAGTTCCGAGGTTAAGCAGCGGCTTGAGAAAATTGAACGTTTCCGCTCGCGCCAGCGTGCTCCTTTAGCAGGTATTGCCCCAGATGATGCATCACTGCACCAGACTGCCACCCCGGATGCCGACGAACTCCAACAGAGTTTTTCCTCCGAGCAGGTTTCACCTTCGGGGCAGAGCCCTTTCCAGGAAGAGGAACCTCTGCTTGGATTGAAGCAGAGCCTGCAAGGTGGTTTTGATCTAGACATAGAGGTCCCAGAGTTGGCGGACTCACAGCTAGGAATTGAGACCGAGATAGAAGAAGAGGATACCGAATCTGCATATAATCTCGGGATAGCATATATGGAAATGGGACTGAATTCCGATGCAGTGTTGCAATTCATTAAGGCCAAAAAGGATCCGGCGCGCAAGGTTGCTAGCATATCTATGCAGGCGCGATGTTACCAATCCATGCAGCAGTACGATAAAGCTGAAGAGGCTCTTACCTATGGGCTAAGCGCGGCGGATTTGAGCATGGACGAACGCATTGCGTTGTATTACGAAACAGGGCTGCTGTATGAAGAATGTGATCGTCATGCTGATGCACTTGCGAGTTATCAGGTGGTTGAGGATAAGGACCCTGAGTTTCGCGAAGTGAGAAAAAAGGTCGCCGCGCTTAGGCTGATGATCGGAGTTGCGGACAGCAACGATGATCTGCACCGGGTTTCATACGTTTAAAGTAGCAATGTTCGGTAATGTGCAATCTCCCCCATGGCGTTCGATCCTGAACAGGAGAGTAGATGAGCAGTTTGCAGTTTTTTGGATTTGAGCGGGAACCATTCTCCAATGCCCCTGATTCCCGCTTTTATTTCGAAAACAACCAACATAAACAGGCGCAGTTGCGTATTCGCCATGTAATTGACTCTGGTGGCGGACTCGCGGTGATCTCTGGGGGGATAGGTTCAGGGAAAACTACTCTGGCTAGACGCATCCTTGATACCCTGGCACCGGGCGCGTATGAGGCATCGTTGTTGGTTATGGTGCATTCTGGGGTTACCCCAAGCTGGATATTGACCCGCATCGCTATGCAGTTGGGGGTCAAGGAGCCCGCAGCAGATCGCATGGCGGTACTGAAACAACTGTACGATCGTTTATTGGAAATTCACACCGAGGGGCGTAGCGCCGTAGTCCTCATCGATGAAGCTCAGATGCTCCAGACCAGTGCCTTGATGGAAGAGTTTCGTGGCCTTTTGAATTTAGAAATCCCAGGAAAGAAATTATTAAACTTGGTCTTTTTTGGGCTGCCAGAAATCGAGGAATGCCTGCGCCTAGATGAACCGCTGGCACAGCGGGTTGCCATGCGTTATCATCTCCACCCGCTCCAGGAACAGGAAACTGTAGATTATATTCGCCACCGCCTGCGCATTGCCGGTGCCAGCTATGCCATGTTTGCCAATGACGCTGTTGAAGAGATCCATAAGTTTTCTGCCGGGGTGCCACGCTTAATAAATACGCTAGGGGCTAATTGTCTGTTTGAAGCATTCCTGAACAGCAGACGCGTAATCGATACGCCGACTGTGGTCAGGGTCGCAGGTGACTTGGGTCTGACTTCTGAGCAGATCAATGAAAATCGAGAGGGTGTGGAGCGGCATCTTAGTAAAATCGAAGAACTGCTCGAACGTCTTGAGAAGCGCAGAGATTAAGTCTGGGCCATACGCGCGCGAATCTTTTCTGCCGGCTAAAGCCGGTTTTTTTGTAGGTATCGTAAAGGAGATATATGGATCCTGAAGTTGTCATCCTACCGGAAAAACTGTGCAACCAGATAGCTGCCGGTGAAGTAGTCGAGCGCCCAGCATCAGTGGTTAAAGAACTGGTGGAAAATGCCATCGATGCCGGCTCTACCAAAATTGTTATCGAGGTGGTTAATGGTGGGGCGCGTCTGATCCGGGTTAGTGATAACGGCAAGGGGATGAATCAGCACGATATTTTTCTGTGTTTTGAACGCCATGCCACCAGTAAGATCCGTACCGAAGCAGATCTGTTCAACCTGAGCTCACTAGGTTTTCGCGGAGAGGCGCTCCCGGCCATCGCTGCGGTATCGCGTCTGCGGGTTTGCAGTCGCCACCACAGCACAGAAGTAGGGATGCAGATAGAGCTCAAGGGGGGAGTGGTTGTCGATGCCACTGAAGTAGGGGTTCCAGTCGGCAGCATGTTTGAGGTGCAGGACCTGTTCTACAACCTGCCGGCCAGAAGAAAATTCTTACGAAAAATCGCCACTGAATTTGGACGTATAACTGAGACCGTGATGCGTCTTGGGTTGGCCCACCCGCGTATTCAATTTCAGTTGGTCCATAACGGGCGTCAGGTTTTTAATTATTATCGTCAGCAGCAGATGTTTGAACGCATTGCCGAAGCGTTAGGGCGCTCTGTTGCAGGGGGGTTGCAGAGCATTACGTGTGAGAGCGGCGATATTTTCCTCAGTGGCTACATCGCCCCGCCGGAGCACAGTCGTTCCACCACTCAGGCTATGTATACCTATATCAACGGGAGGTATATTCGCGACCCCGTGGTTAAGCATGCCGTACTGGATGCTTACAGGCAGTTGCTTATGAAAGGGCGTTATCCGGTCTGCGTTCTGTTTTTACACATGCCGGCAGCACAGGTTGATGTGAACGTACATCCGACCAAGCATGAGGTGCGCTTTCACGACCAGCGTTTGGTGCACGATTTCATCACCAATGCGGTGCGACAACAACTGCGCGGTGCCTGCGATTCAGGTGGGCCAAAGTATGAGGTCTTCTCTGCAGCACAGCAAGAATTGGCTACTGGCGCCCCAAGTCCTACTGAGCACACGGGCTCAATCTTTCCCGCTGAAGCGACCGCTGTTGCGGCGTCTACTTTTGCTTCCCCTCCGCACCCTTTTCCTCAGTCTGTTCAATACCCTACAACGACGGAGGGCTCTGAATATGGCAAAGTGGCAGAGGTTGACGATAGCTGGAGTATTGTCACAAATGGCGATGTGGCTTCGAACGGGATTGTTGGTGCCCAAATTCAACCAGCGCAACATTTTTGTCCTAGCGGTGGCGCCGCGACTGCCACACCGGGATATTTTTCCTCCCTGCATCTGATCGGTCAGTATGCTCACAGCTACATGGTGTGTGCAGATGGCGATGCACTGGTACTGATCGATCAGCACGCCGCTCATGAGCGAATCGGATTTGAGCGCCTGCGGGAGCAATATGCGCGCCTGGCGGTTGAGCGACAGGAACTGCTGTTTCCGCTGATGCTGGAGTTAACCCAATCCCAGGACACACAACTGCTTGAACAGGTTGAATATTTCTCCCACCTCGGGTTTGACCTTGAACCGTTTGGGGGCACCACTTGGGCATTGAAGGCTCTCCCTGTGCTGCTTGAAGAACACGATATTACTACCCTTGTTCTGGATATCCTTGAAGACTTAAGCAGCTGGGGCACCTCTCAGTCGCAACGCCAGGCAGTGGATGACGTCTTGATCAAGATGGCGTGCCACAGCATGGTGCGCGCAAACGAAAGGCTTGATCAGAGCGAAATGCGGGCGTTGTTGACCCAGTTAGACCAAGTGGATTTCAACCGCCATTGTCCGCATGGCCGCCCAGTATTGCACATGATACCGCGGCGAGAAGTGGAGAAGTTCTTTTCCCGCACCTGATATACGACTTAAAAAATGGTATGCGCCTGTGCTGCGGGTAGAATCCAACGCACTTGATGGCCCCTTAATAAAACAATGTACATAACAGCTTGCGCAAGGGTATATCCTGGTATGAGAACGATAGAAAAAATACCACTGCTGGTTATTACCGGCCCGACGGCAGCAGGTAAAACTGCTCTAGCCCTAGAGTTGGCTGCACACCGAGATATAGAAATAATTTCAGCTGATTCACGTCAGGTGTATCGCCACATGGATATAGGCACAGCCAAGGCTAGCGTCCAAGAACGCGCCGAGGTTACACATCACTGCATCGATATTGTAGATGTGGACGAGCCCTTTAGCGTCTCTGCTTTCAGTGAAATAGCGCACGCTGCCATTGAGGATATTCACCGCCGTGGGCGGCTACCGGTTGTCGTAGGGGGAACTGGGTTGTATATCCGCGCGCTTACTTGGGGCCTTGCCCCTCTGCCAGGAGCTGATGAGGCACTGCGCCGTAAGTGGCATGCGCTAGAGAAAGAGGAGAAAGGAAGCCTGCACACCCGCTTGACCAAGGTCGATCCCAAATTGGCAAAGGGGTTGCATACAAACGACATTACGCGTATTATCCGTGCTCTTGAGGTGCATTCCTTGACGGGTAAAACCATGTCGAGTTGGCAGCAGGAGCATCGTTTTGCCGAGCGCCCCTATTTTGCGCTCAAATTGGCAGTGACCTGCGAACGTAGCCACTTATACCGGCGCATAGAGGAGCGGGTTGAACTGATGTTAGCCCAGGGACTCATGGATGAAGTGCGCGCGCTGCTGCAACGTGGTTACAACCCAGAGCTTAAAGCGATGCGTACCATCGGCTATCAGCAAAGTGCCGCCTACTTGCGCGGTGAACTCAGCTTTGCTCAGGCGATCGAGGAAATAAAGCGCGATACTAGAAGATATGCAAAGCGCCAGTTGACTTGGTTGCGTCACGATAACGAAATAAATTGGCTTGAATGCCCCTTGGACTCTGGTAGTATCGTCGAATGGGCTGACCAACTTTTATGTAGATGCAGATGAAATGAGGAGAGAAAATATGGCAAAAACCCCTTTTAATATTCAGGATCAGTATCTGAATCAAGCACGTAAGGAGCGGGTAAAACTGAATATCGTCATGATGTCTGGGGAGCAACTGCAGGGCTATATTAAATCGTTTGATAACTTTTGTGTCCTAGTGGAGAGTGACGGCGATTATCTCCTGTACAAACATGCTGTTTCTTCCATTACCTCCACAGATGGTTTATTTAAACTGCACGGAAGTCGTGACTAAGAAACACTGCGCGGATTTTTCAAGCTACAGGCCCCCTGTTACACCAGCAGGGGGCCTGTAGTGTTTTTATCACCATGGATACGGGGGGAGAACAGGCTCTGGATAAGGTTAAATCCACTTCAGAACCCATTTAAGTGCCTATGTTGCAGATAGATTCCATATATCCCGAGAGTATTGCCGCAGAGCTTGGAGTTGCAGGTGGCGATTACCTGGTAAGTATAAATGGCGAAGAGGTTGATGACGTAGTTGATTATCTGCGCCTGACTGCTGATGGGCATCAGTTGTTTGTTGTGATTGAGACCGCCAACTCGGAGGTGTGGGAACTTGACATAGAATACGAAGCCGATCAGATGCTTGGGTTTGAATTTAGCCATCCAGCCCCGCGTGCCTGTTCGAACAACTGCCAATTCTGCTTTGTGCGTCAGCTTCCGTCTGGGATGCGTGATACCCTGTATGTTCGAGATGACGACTACCGTTTTTCTTACCTGTACGGTGCTTATATTAGCCTTACCAATCTGCAACGCCAAGATGTGGAACGTATCAAGGCGCAGAAGCTGTCTCCGCTGTATATATCGGTTCACAGTACCGTTGCCAATGTGCGTGCGCAGCTTCTGGGGCGGCGTAGTGCTGCTGATGCTGCAGTTTTGCCCCTGGTGCAGGAGTTGGCACTGGCGGGGATAGAGATGCATACCCAAGTGGTCTTGTGTCCGGGGATAAACGACGGCCCAATACTGGAACAGACCATTTCCGACTTATTTGATCTGTACCCAGCGGTAGCGAGCCTCGCTATTGTGCCAGTAGGGTTGACCCGTTACCGTGAAGGGTTGCCTGAGTTGCGGATGGTGGGTCAAGAGCAGGCCAATGAGCTGCTTGAACAAGTGGAGCACTGGCAGCAACACTGTCTTAAGCGCGCTGGAACACGTTTTGTGTTCGCGGCAGATGAGCTCTACCTGACGGCGCAGCGTACATTTCCCTCTCATGCCGCCTACGAAAATTTCTGTCAGATAGAAAACGGGATTGGCCTGATTGCCGAATTTGAAAACCAGGGTGATGAGGTGCTGGCAGAAGTGGAGGCCGAGTTTTGTGCCGGGGTGAGAGTTACCTTGGTATGCGGTTATTCTGCACGTCGTAGCCTTGAAGCCTTTGTACGCAAATTTAACCACAAGGCGCAAACCCAACTACAGGTTCACGCGGTGAGGAATAAGTTCTGGGGAGAACGTGTCACCGTGAGTGGCCTATTGACCGGTAACGATATTCTCGCTTCCCTCAACGACGCACGTGCGCGCGGTTTTGAGCCTGGGCAGGCCATCTTGCTGCCAGAGGTAATGTTTAAGGAACATACCGAGATCTTGTTGGATGATATGGATCGACATACTCTGGAGCAGAGCCTTGGGATTGGAGTAATTAAGATTGCCTCAGATCCGTGGGCGGTCCTAGATGTAGTAGAAGAACTGTGCGCGGGTTAATGCCAACGCAGTTTTCGCTTATCGTGGTGATATGCGCCATTCGTTTGCCTGTTAACACAAAAAGAGAGATACGCTAATGACGCTCGAAGAGATTACCGCTGTTGCTCTGGATCATATGGAACAAGGCGATTATGCTGCGGCGATTAAACTGCTGGAGCAGGGGTGCAAACAGTTTTCTGAAGATGACGACCTGCTGGTATTGTATGCTGAAGCTCTGGGCGCAAATGGTGCGGAAGATAAGGCCATAGCACTGCTGGAACAGCGTCTTAAAAAAAATGGTCCATCAACAGAAATCCTCTTCGCCTTAGGGGACGAGTATTTTGCCAAACAGCGGTACGCGCAGGCAGTGGAGTGTTATAGGCAGATGCTTTCAGAGGCGGATGCTGCCGCAGAAGCTAATGTGCGCATCGGATTGGTGCAAATCGCAGAGCAGGGGTGCGAAAAAGCTGAGGAGTATTTCCATAAAGCGCTGCAAATAGATGAAAATTGTCTGGCGGCAGCTAATTCCCTCGGGGATTTATTTTTTGAAAGTGGGCATCTGCAGCAGGCCAAGAACTGGTATCAGCGCGCGATGGAGATTGACCCGCAAGATGCCGAGGCATATGCCAATATGGCCGATGTGCTGTACGAGCAGCAAGAGCAGGACAGCGCCGAACAACATGCCCGCCAAGCGCTAGAATTAGATGAACGCTGCGCTCCTGCTTGGCTCACCCTTGGTTATCTCCATATGGATGCAGACGAGGTCGAGGAGGCGTGTGATTGCTTCGAACGTTTTCTCGCTCTAGAAACCAGTCCGATCGCGGCGGATCTAATCGTGGAAGTGGGTGCTGTTCTCAAAGGGCTCAAGGGCGACTGAGGTGTTAATTGCAGAGTGGGAGAAAGTGTGCAGACGCTGCGGTCGTTGTTGTTATCATAAGATTCTTTATCGTGACGTAGTGTACTCCACGGATGTTCCATGTGTATTTCTCAACCTCGATACCATGGAGTGTAGTATCTACCCCAACCGTAATGTGGTTAATCCGCAGTGTGCTATCCTCACTCCTGATATAGTGTGTTCAGGTGCGCTGCCGCCAGAATGTGCGTATTTGCAAGTGCTTAAGTGTGATATGTGCGCCAATCACCACATCACCGAATTGCCTGCACCGCTGCAACGTCGCCTGATGCGCCATTTGTAATAGGCGCGGATGTTGTTTGGCTGGCCAAGATATCAATTGGGTGCGCGCAGAATTATCTGCTAATATGCAAGCCTGCTTGGGGTAAAGCGCTGTTGTGGCGGAGAGGGAAATAGCCGAATTAAAAGATTGTGCCAGGATAAGGGAAGCTTGTATGCAGAGAGTGACTTTAAGACATGTGCGCGTAGTTCGTCTGGTCGCGATCATAGTCCTTGGCGCTATCTTCGCAGGATCTAGCGCTGTCATAGCTCTCTATTTTCTGGCCACACCAGACAAAATCAGCGCTACGTTGATACCGGTAATAGAAGAGAAGCTCAATTGCAAAGTGGATTTTGCCCACCTAGAGGTAAATCTACTCTCTGGAGTGGAACTCACGCAACTCACTCTTGCAGTTAAAGGGCAGGCCGATCCCTGGTTTCAGGTAGATAAAGCCGTTCTGCGCTACCGTATTCTGCCATTGTTGCGAGGCCGTGTAGTCATAGACGAAGTGCGTTTGGATACCCCTCGGCTTGTGGTGTTACGTAACGTTGACGGCAGTATCGCTACGGGCAGTATCCTTGATCATGGCAAGTCATATTCTAGGGTACCTTCTGGCGGCGCGGAAGATGAGCGTCAGGTGGACTTTCATATATCCACAATTTCCATCGCCAATGCCGAAGTTCTGATACGCGATTTTACCTTTGGTGCCATCCCTCGCCTTACCCGCCTGCAGGAAGTTGGGTTGCAACTCAAGGATTTTGCTCCTGACACTGTCTGGCGTTTTGTCCTATGGGGAAAATTAAACGGAACCCCGGTGGATGTAGAAGGTTCTGTAGATCCACGCACCTCCAGCGGTTCATGCAAGCTTTCGCTTGATGAACTGAATCTAGTCGCTTTTCAACCCTACTATCGCGACTTCTTCCCCTATTTGATAAATCGTATGGGGATATCCACTGACTGCCGCGTCGATTTCAACCCTAGCCGCTTACATGTAAGCGGCAATCTTCGCGTTATACAACCTGATATATCACCTGCGGGCGATAATTCTTCTGCAACTCCGCTGAACAGTGCTGGTTTTACTGCCTCAGAGCTTAAGGCCAGTATTGAGTTGGCATGGGAACGCCAGCATCACCACCTGAAAATTATCCGTATGGATGGTGCCCTAGACGGGCTAAGTTTCGGGGTGAAGGGGATGGCGGATTTTAACGCGGAAACCCCAGTTTATGCCTTGGACGTTATGCTGCAGAAGTGGCCGGTTCGCACCGCAGTCGCGTATGCTTCAGCACCTCTGCTGGATGCGTTTGAGCAGTATGCGCCGGCGGGTACATGTACGATGGCGTTTTCTTGGCGCAGGGAGGCCAAAAACACCTATGGCTCAATTCACTCCGCCAAGATAAGTCTTACCGATGCCGGCTTGAATTTGGGGCGTCTGCGCCTCGGGCTCAGTGGTGGTCTTGAACTTAATGGCGATAAACTCAGTGCGCCAGATCTGAACGGAAAGGTCGCGGGACAGAATGTACGCCTCTCTCTGTACAGTGAAAACTGGCGAGCACTTCGTCCTCGTTTCGAGTTAAATGTACAAGGAGCAGTCTTGAATTGTTCCGATCTTTTTGTAGCAGACATCTCCAGCGGGGAAACCCGTCAACCTGGCACTGCGGCGGTCGCCGCAGGCACGTCTGAACCAGGCCCTTATAGCTTTCCCTTCGACCTCAGCGGTAAATTCGGGTTTAAGACCCTTAAGGTGCGGGCCATAGAGCTGCAGGGGGTTTCGGGCTCAATTAACCTTAATGGCAATGTTCTAGATCTTGAGCAGATACAGGCTGGCTTTGCCTCCGGCTCTCTGAATGGTACGCTCAGTTTGGATATGCGCCGCCAAGGGTTTAGCTACAGCGGAAAATTTGAAGGGATGCAGCTCAGCATACAACAACTTCTGGCGGCGCTTCAACCTGGTTTTGGCGGTACAATCAAAGGGGCGGCGTATCTGACTGCAAGTTTCTCTGGAGCCGGAACCCAGACTCTGCGGGCCCGGCAAAATCTGTCCGCCGATATAGGTTTGTCCATCGAAAATGGACTTTTGAAAGACATGAATACACTTAATGCTGTATCTCGGCAGTTAAACATCCCCGCCCTGACGACGCTGAATCTTGTTGCGGCTAGCGCTGCCATTGAGATTAAAACTGTAGATCGCCTGAAATTCACCCTGTTAGGAAGAAATGAGAGCTTAAGGGTTGATATCAGAGGGGATTCAAGTTGGCAGGGGCAGACCCAGGGGAGACTCAAGCTACATCTGGTTCCGGAACTGGCCCGAGAGCTGCGTTCCGAGTATGCGCCTAATATTATGCTTGATGAAAGTGGGATGACGCTGCTCGACTGTGCGTTTAGGGGTAATGTGCAAAATCCTGAGCTTACTTCTGGGTTAGATTTGCCATGATTTTGATCCCTATGTGCAACCGTACGTAGGCGTAGCCGATATCCTGACAGCTCTTTTGCTGTGTTTTGTTTGAACCCAAAAGAGGGGAAATGATCGATAAACGGAGAAAACCACGGAAACGTGAGCGTATGCGGGTCTGGTACGGGCCACAAACGCCTTCTAAGATAGGTTATACTTCAGATATTTCCGAGTCTGGGCTGTGTGTACAGGCTTTTGCGGTATATAATCCCGGTTCCTATTTACAACTGAAGTTGCACCTTCCATGTGGATTTATAGTTGAAATTGAGGGACGGGTGCATTGGGCGCGCAAAGTTCCGCCGAATTTGCTGCATAAGGTCAAATATGCAGGAATGGGAATTAAAATCGTAAATTTTATCGGTGAGGCCGAGCCTTATTTGCAACTGTGCCAGCTTTATGGCAGACAGCGTTAGGGTGGCAGGGTTTTATTTGCACCGCATCCGGGATGAGTTACGTGGCCAAAGATAGTCTGGATAAGGTTCTAGTTGAACGAGGGTTCTGCTCTTCACGGGTTAAGGCGCAGGCTCTTATTATGAGTGGTAATGTTCTAGTTGCAGACCAGGTTTGCGACAAAGGAGGGACCAGGGTTGCAGTAGACGCGGATATCCGCATCCGGGGGCAGGAGCTGGCATATGTCTCGCGCGGAGGGTTGAAGTTGGAGCATGCCCTGAACGAGTTCAAGCTCCAGGTTGAAGGAAGGATCGCTGTAGATGTGGGTGCCTCAACCGGAGGCTTTACCGATTGCCTACTGCAGCGGGGAGCTCGCAAGGTCTTTGCAGTTGACGTCGGATATGGGCAGCTGGCTTGGAAATTGCGCGAAGATGTGCGCGTGGTTAACCTGGAACGGACAAATATCCGCAATTTGTCTCCAGATTTGCTGCAACCACGTCCAGATCTGGCGGTAATAGATGCTTCGTTTATTTCGCTGGATAAAGTTCTTCCCCCCACATTGAACCTACTGGCCGCATCTGCGGATCTTGTCGTCTTGGTTAAACCTCAGTTTGAAGTGGCGAAGGGGAGGGTAGGTAAGGGAGGGATAGTGCGTGATCCTTCACTACACCAAGATGTCATGCGCCGTATCGAGCTCACAGCAGCAAGTCTTGGGTTGCTAGTGCTGGCGAGTTGCCAAAGTCCTGTAGTGGGGGCAAAGGGGAATATAGAGTTTCTTATGCATTTAAAGCGTCCGGAATAAATTTAGCTTCGCCGCACTGGACTTAAGTTTTTACTGGGATTTGTTGCTGCGATTGTGGTTTTACTAATTATGGTAACTATGGATTGCGGAAGCTGTGATCAGTTAAAGGAGGTTCTATGCAAAATTGTCTGTTTTGTAAGATTGTTCGAGGTGAAATCCCCGCCGATAAGGTATATGAAGATGAGCGGGTGATGGCGTTTCTGGACATTAATCCCCAGGCGCCGGTACATTTGCTCGTAATCCCGCGGCGTCATTTAGTCTGCCTTGCGGATGCCACTGCCGAAGATGCTGCTCTGTTGGGGCATATTCAGTGTGTTATCGCCGAGCTGGCTCATACGCATGGATTCGCTGATGCTGGATTTAGAGTGGTAAATAATTGCAATGAAGATGGTGGTCAGGAAGTTGAGCATATCCATTACCATGTCCTAGCCGGGCGCAGAATGCAGTGGCCGCCGGGATAGGTAGAGGCTGCGGAAGGGTCTACGTGGAGGTTAGGCTTTAGTTAATGCAATGGATGCATAAGAGGCTGGCAGTTTGTCGCTACTGGTTCAGGCTGCGACTGGCGAGCGCGGGAACCGTGAACAGAAGTGTGGAGCACAGATGAGCAGGAAATCAGATGACGCACAGATACAGCGTCTGGTTAACGAAATTGCCGAACTTTTAGTCACTCACCACGGCGGTAGTCTCTCGGAAGAGGAACTTGACCGTGGCATCGAACATTTGCGCCTGGCGGTTCAATTGGCCCGAGAATCACATGCCCAGCAGGTGAGAAAATCGGGTGAAATGTATATTTTTCATCCACTGCGGGTTGCGCATCTCGCCGCACGTAACTGGATGGGGTTTGCCTCCATTATCGCTGCTCTACTACACGATGTGGTGGAAGACACCCCCGTTACGCTGGCGGAGGTGAGTGAAACCTTTGGGTTTGAAGTTGCCCTTTTAGTTAATGGGCTGACTAAGGTAGATGACGATAACCTCAGTCGTGCAACCATGAAAGAGGAGACCTATCGCAAGCAGACTTTGATTGCTATTGAAGATATTCGGGTGCTGTGCCTGAAGATGTGGGATAGGCTCGATAATCTGCGCACCATTTCTGCGCTCAAACCTGAAAAACAGGCGTTGATTGCGGAAGAAACACGCGCCATCTACGTGCCACTGGCCCGACACCTTGGGATGGGGAAGGTGGCGGAAGAGCTTGAAGCTCTATCCCTCAAGGTGTTGTACCCACGCCGCGCCGCGCGTTATCAGGCGATCCTCGATGAGGCTAGACGTCAGTCTGAGAGTGGTCTTAAAAGCATCCGCGCAGATATTTTGGCAGAATTCAGCCGTAACCATCTAGGTGTCGCTCTTCATGACAGTTGGCGTTCCTTCTCGTTGGAAGGGGCCACAAAGATGACCCGCGGCGTTGCGTCACTGTACAGTCTAGATGTGCTGGTCGATTCAACCATGGATGCATATGTTGCGCTGGGATTATTGCATCGACTGTACCAGCCCATAACCGGCAAACTGCGGGATCATCTCAATAGCCCGTCACAGCATGGCTATCAGGCAATAAAAACTACGGTTCAGTGCGGGGAATACCGCCTGCGTATCCAAATAACTACCCACAAGCTTGGTCGTTTTAATCAATCTGGAGTGCTGGCACCGGGGTTTGAGTTTAGTAAAGAGAATTTTGCCGACCTCATGCGCAGCCTGCAGGAAGGAGAGTCGGTTTTTGACACCGAACGTCTGCGGTTAGCGTCAGCTTCTATCCGAGTATATACCCCTCTGGGGCAGCCATGGGTATTGCCCGAGGGTAGTAGCGTGCTCGATTTTGCTTTTTCCATCCACGAGGATCTGGGGATACATGCATTCCGAGCCAGAGTAAACGGACAGACCCGCCTGCTTAAACAGCGTCTGATGGATGGAGATCAGGTCAAAATTGAAGCAGCAGAAGAACCCATGGTGTTGCCACGCTGGCTCGACTGGGCCGTCACCCCGCGAGCACGTAACAGTATAAGGCGCCATCTGCGCAACGAAGTTAAAAGTAAACGAAAAGACTTAAAAGAGAAAAAGGAGTAATTCTTGCTGTATCAGTGTATGCGTCGACTTAACGAAGCCAAAAAGATAAAGCAGCGTGCTCGCACATCTAGTAAAAATATTGCTGCTCTGTTAATGGCAACTTTGCTGTTTTCCCTAGGGGCTGGCGCGGGGACCGCACAGGAGTTGGAGCGGTCGCAGCGCAAAGGAGTTACACAGGACTACGCTACAATATTTGTGTATCACCGCTTTGGGGATGAGCGCTATCCTTCAACCAATATCAGCGTAGAACTATTTGAACAACATCTGCGCTATTTGCGCGATAATTCGTATACCGTACTGTCTGTCAGTGAAATTGTTGCGCGCCTGCGCCGGGGGGAAGCCCTCCCACCTCGCTGCGTGGGGCTGAGTGCCGATGACGCCTATGCCAGTGTTTTAAGCGGAGCAGTACCTCTGCTTGACGCGTACGCCATGCCCATGACTCTATTTGTAAATGCAGATGCCGTTGGTGGGGGTAGCTATCTGACCTGGGAGCAACTACGTCAGCTTGATGCCAAAGATAACATTGAAATCGGCAACCATTCAGCCGGACATCCGTATTTTGTTAGTCTACCGCAGCTTGGAAGTACAGCATGGCGCAAACAGGTAGAAGGAGATATCTCCCGCGCCCAGCAGGCTTTTATCCAACACCTTGGGTATAGTCCACAGCTGTTCGCCTACCCTTATGGAGAGTTTTCTCCCGAACTTGCGATGGTGGTCAAGGATATGGGATTCATCGGTGCGTTGGGGCAACAGTCTGGCCCAGCAGGAAGGAACTCACCGTTGTTTGCCCTCCCACGTTTCCCCATGGGGGGTATTTACGTGGGCATGGAACGGTTGCGCAGCAATTTGAACATGGCAGCGCTGGATATAGACATCCTTCAGCCCAAAACTGGGTTGCTGTCATCTGCGGACTCCGCACCGGAGTTGGTGTTTAAGGTCAACAACCCGCACCTGCAGATCTCGACCATGAAGTGTTATATCCAGGGGCAAGAACCAGTTAAGCCGCAGGTTGTAGATGCGCAACAGCGAATTTATAAGGTGCAGGCTGCTGCCCCTTTGCAAGGGCGGCGTAACAAATATACCCTTACTGCGCAGGATAAAGACAACCGTTGGTACTGGTTCAGTCAGCCCTGGGTTCAGCCTGAAATTAAGGAAAACTATCAGGAGTAGCCTGATAACACCTGGGCAATTTGTCGGCAGAGTGGTTTTTTATCCATAACACACATTTGGATGTAATGATTTTTTTCGCGCCAACAGAAGGTTAGACAATGAAATCGTATCGGAAAGAGTTGTGGTTTGAATTGCCGGAACGCACCGGTTTTGTAAATATAACCCGTGAGGTGGATGCGTGCCTGCAGGAAAGTGGTATCAGCGAGGGGTTATGTCTGGTCAATGCCATGCATATTACCGCTTCGGTTTTTATCAATGATAACGAAACCGGCCTGCATCAAGATTTTTCTACTTGGCTAGAGAAACTTGCGCCATACGATCTACATGGGTATGCGCATCATCGTACTGGAGAGGACAACGGCGACGCCCACCTGAAACGCACGGTTATGGGACGCGAAGTGGTGGTGGCGGTTACCGATGGCAGTCTTGATTTTGGCCCTTGGGAGCAAGTTTTTTACGGGGAATTTGACGGAAGGCGGCGTAAGCGGGTGCTGGTAAAGATCATCGGTTATTAAGTCGCGGCGGCGGTAGGTTGCTTTAGAGGGTGGGTTGGGGTATGTTTTCTCCCCTTAATCCACCAAGGCAGTAGGGTTCATGCTGTCTTGGTGTGGTTAAATATCTGCCGGTGTTTACCGGTATCTACTTAAGTAGCGTCTTTTTTATAAATGTATATGTCAGCCTTTACGTGCCTCTGCCATGAGGAGAATCCCTGCATGCATGCCTGTCAGCAAGAGAGACTCGTGTAAATGAGTAAAGATCTTAAGCCATTTCGTGAATCCATCGATGCCATCGATGATAAAATACTTGCCTTGCTGAATGAACGCGCCAAGGTGGTTATGGCGGTAGGCCAGACCAAAAAAGACAGTTCTGCACCATTCTATGTGCCCAGCAGGGAAAACGCCATTTATGCGCGTCTGTGTTCCAAGAGCACCGGCCCTTTCCCCGAGGATGGCATTCGGCGTGTATTTCGTGAAATCATCTCTGCCTCTCTAGCGCTTGAAGAGCCTATGAAGGTTGCTTTTCTCGGTCCAGTGGCAACCTTTACCCATGTAGCAGCCATGCAGCAGTTTGGTTTATCAGCCACCCTTGTGGCACAAAAAAGTATATCTGCAGTTTTTGATGAAGTAGAGCGAGGGCGCGCAGACTATGGCGTAGTTCCGGTAGAGAACTCCAACGAAGGTGTGGTTACCCACACGCTGGATATGTTTATGGAGACCGGGCTGAAAATATACGCCGAAATTCTGCTGGAGATATCCCATGACCTGCTCTCTCTTTCTGGGGAACTAGAAGATATTCAACGTATCTATTCCCATCCTCAGGCCCTAGCCCAATGTCGTAAATGGCTAGAGGAAAACCTGCCGGATATTCCGCTTATAGATGTAGCCAGCACTGCGGCGGCGGCGCAATTTGCCGCTACAGATCGTGGTGCGGCAGCTATAGCTAGTGCCATGGCTGGTAGCCGCTATGATCTGCGTCCGGTAAAAGTAAGTATTGCCGACAACCCCAACAACTTTACCCGCTTCCTTATTGTAAGTGATCAATTCCCAGCTCCTTCAGGAGAGGATAAAACCAGTGTCATGTTCTGCATTAACGACGAGCCTGGCATTTTGTGGCGTATGCTGGAACCGTTCAGTAAGCATGCGGTCAACCTGACAAAAATTGAAAGTCGTCCCCTTAAAAAAAGGGCGTGGGAGTATGTTTTCTTCCTCGATATGGAAGGGCACATCGAGAACGAACCGGTGCGCGCAGCGATCGCAGAACTTGAACCCCAGTGCAAGTTTCTCAAAATCCTTGGTTCATATCCGCGGGCGCGAGGTTAAACCGGTATGCATATAGCTACCCATAATAAAGAAGTGATTGTCGAGCAGATTGCCATTATTGGGGCAGGTCTTATTGGAGGTTCCTTGGCGCTGGCCCTGAAACAGGCTGGTAGCGTAGGTGAAGTGGTTGTGTGGGACCAGAATCCCGCGCATATGGCTACGGCGATAACCCTCGGAATCGCGGACAGGTCAACTCTGGAGCTGACCGACGCTGTAGTAAATGCAGATGTAGTGGTGCTCGCGTTGCCTGTGTGTTGCCTACCCGAGGTTGCCCGCCGAGTGATTCCCTATATGCGCGATGATGCAATCCTCACCGATACCGGTAGCGTAAAAGGGACGATTGTGGAAGGAATTGAGCCGGTCGCGCATGCCGCCGGGATAGCCTACGTCCCCGGGCATCCCATCTCCGGAACCGAGAAAAGCGGACCACAGGCAGCGTTTGCGGAATTATATCGTGCAAAACGCTGCATTCTCACCCCTACCGCTTTGACCCCAGCGCATGGCGTAGAAGTGATAAGTCAACTCTGGCGCAGCGCAGGCAGTGAAGTGGTGCTTATGGATGTCCTCAAGCACGACCGCATCCTAGCCGCCATCAGCCATCTACCCCACATGATTGCATACTCGCTGGTAAATGCCGTGAGCAACTATGACCAATATGCCGAAAATGTACTTGAATATTCTGCCGGCGGTTTCCGTGATTTTACCCGTATTGCCTCTTCTGATCCAGTGATGTGGCGCGATATAGCGCTGGAGAATCGCAGTGCGATTCTGGAAATGCTTGAGCAGTTCGAAACCTTTCTGGCAGAGTTAAAGGCGGATATTGCTGGTCAAGATGCTGAGCGGTTGGAAAAGTTTTTCCGCCAGTCAAAATTAAGTCGGGATGCAATTGTCTACTCCAGCGGTAGTCCTGCAAAAGGAGAATGAAGATGAAAAGTCAGCAGATAAATTCCAGTGCAGGGCTCCGAGGGGAGATTACAGTTCCGGGCGACAAATCGATATCCCATCGTAGCATCATGTTTGCGTCTTTGGCCCAAGGCAGCTCCTGTATCCGTGGTTTTCTTCACGGAGAAGACAATCTTGCTACCCTTAACGCATTCAGAGCCATGGGGGTGGATATTGATGTGAGTTTAGACGCGGTCATAAGGATTAAAGGAAAAGGTTTTTTCGGTTTGTGTGAACCTACCGATATCCTCGATTGCGGTAATTCTGGAACCACTATACGTCTGCTGAGTGGGGTGCTGGCAGGGCAAAAGTTTTTTTCAGTGCTCAGTGGGGATCAATATCTGCGCCGTCGCCCGATGGGGCGTGTCATTGAGCCCCTAATGCAGATGGGAGCACAGATATGGGGGAGAGAACAAAATCGCTGTGCCCCTTTTGCGTTGCAGGGATCTCCTCTTGGTGGCATCACGTATCACTCTCCGGTGGCCAGTGCGCAAGTGAAGTCCGCGCTGCTACTGGCCGGACTCAGCGCTAGCGGTACTACTACGGTGTATGAACCACATGTGTCGCGCGATCATACGGAACGTATGCTCCGCTATATGGGGGCTGAGGTGCAGGTGTTTGCCGGTGGTGTCAGTGTAGAGGGAGGCCAGCAGTTGCAGGGGCGTGACCTCGAAATCCCCGGAGATATCTCCTCGGCAGCGTTTTTTCTGGTCGCAGCTCTGATAGTTCCCAATTCAGAACTGTTGATAAAAAATGTCGGAATGAACCCGACTCGCAGTGGTATTGTAGATATTCTGTGTTCTATGGGGGCGAATATTCGCATCCTTAATGAACGCCACGCTGGGGAAGAACCTGTCGCAGACCTGCTGGTGTGCAGTAGTGAGTTGCGCGGCATAGAAATTGGGGGCGATATGGTTCCTCGAGCCATCGATGAGTTGCCGGTGGTCAGTATTGCCGCAGCCTGCGCGCAAGGGACGACCACCATCCGAGACGCAGCCGAGTTGAGGGTCAAGGAAACTGACCGAATAGCGGCAATGGAAGCTGTGTTACAGACCTTGGGAGTAGAGGTTGAGACGCATGCGGATGGAATGACCATCCACGGAATTGAGCGCTTTAACGGCGGAAAGGTCAACTCGTGTGGAGATCATCGTATCGCTATGAGCGCTGCTGTAGCCGGGCTGCGCACCTCGACAGTACTGGAAATTGAGGACACTGGATGCACGGCCATTTCGTTTCCCGCTTTTTGGGAATTACTGCACCAGGTAGCCATTCCCACGGGAAAGAATTGAGATGAGCGTTCAAGTGGGAAATAATCAAAACAGCTATAGATAGGATAGGCACCTAAGCCATGTCAGATAAAATAATCGTCGCGATAGATGGGCCGTCGGGCTCTGGTAAGAGCACCCTGAGTAAAATGTTGGCTCGTCGGTTGGATTTTATCAATATTGATACTGGAGCCATGTATCGAACGGTCGCTTTGGCCGCTGCTAGAGCCGGAATAGACCCAGAAGACCATGCTGCGCTCGAACAGCTGTGTGCCAACCTGCCGATTAGCTTCAAACGTGTTGGTGTAAAGGAGCAGGTTTGGCTTGGAGACGAAGATGTTTCTGACGCCATACGCACTCCGGAGATGAGCCTGCTTTCCTCAGCGGTGTCTGCCTCTCCAGTGGTACGCAAAGCCATGCTAGCCTTGCAGCGGCACATGGGTGGTAATCGGTGCGGTTCAGGGGTTGTGCTCGAAGGGCGCGACATCGGTACCGAAGTGTTCCCCAATGCGCAGGTGAAGTTTTATTTGTGCGCGAACGACGCAGAACGCGGACGCAGGCGCTACGCCCAACTGCGCCAGAACGGACAGGATGTGTCGCTAGAGCAGACTGTTGCAGAAGTAATAGAACGCGATCATGCAGATAAAAATCGCAAACACGCCCCCTTAAAGCAGGCGCAGGATGCCATCGTCATCGACTCCACTGCGTTGGACACGAATGCGGTTCTAGAGCAGATGTTGCATTATGTCCACTTAGCGCAGGGAAAAAAGGCTAAGGGAGAGGGGTAGCTATGGAGATAGTTTTAGCCAAGAGCGCTGGTTTTTGCTTCGGGGTGAAGCGTGCCGTCAATATGGCATTTAAGGCAGCCGAAGAGGATCAGAATATCTGCTCACTGGGCCCATTGATCCACTCACCGCAGTTGGTAGAGCGACTTGAGGCCGAAGGAATTTCGGTGATCAACGACATCCATGCACTGCAGGATCAAAGCGTCATCGTACGCTCCCACGGTATTACGCGCCAAGAAGAGGAACATCTGTATACGAACAAGCTAAAAGTGGTGGACGCTACCTGCCCGTTTGTGAAAAAAGCGCAGAAATACGCTGAACTTTTGGGTTCAGAAGGATATTGCGTAGTCATTGTGGGGGAAAAAGAACACCCTGAAGTACAGGGGATCTTATCCTATGTTCAGAATGCTGAGGTGTTTGTAGCGGCAGATGTGGAAGCTGCAGCACTGCTTCCACTGGGGAAACGGGTCGGCCTAGTGGCACAGACAACGCAATCGTACGAAAACTTCAGCTCCATAGCACTTAAGTTGCTCGAACGTAGCAAAGAGTTGCGCATCTTCAACACCATCTGCGATGCCACAGCGGTGAGACAGCATGAGGCGCGGACCCTGGCCGAAGCTGTAGATGTGATGCTGGTTGTTGGTGGCTATAATAGCGCAAATACCAACCGTCTGGCACGGATATGCAGCGAAATCCAACCCCTGACCTATCATCTCGAAACTGCAAATGAAATTTTGCCGGAGTGGTTTACTGGGGTCGAGCGAGTAGGGATAACCGCCGGGGCTTCAACGCCGGAGTGGATAATCCGTGAAGTGCTTTTGCGGCTGGAAAAAATACAAAAATAAATATTTTTTTTTCTCGGTTGCTGTGCTATGGTCTCGTCTTCCCACGTACTTACAGGGAAACGCCGTAAAAGGCGTGAATTTAATAGGGGGTAAGTTAGTTAAATGACAGAAATCACACAAGCAATGAACGCAGATGAATTCGACATGCTCGGCGATGAGATGGATGACGAGTTCGGAGAAGAAAGTTT
>Ga0265295_1000583_pt1 | contig 72227 bp, 120 predicted proteins | sample Munlansysbiofilm_FD_192503 | JGI IMG/M metagenome (GOLD analysis project Ga0265295, IMG submission 192503) | Leachate microbial communities from a municipal landfill in Southern Ontario, Canada - Methane capture system biofilm | ecosystem: Engineered > Solid waste > Landfill > Unclassified ...
TAAACATTTTTAAAAAATCTTTTGCTGTTGAATCATCGATATTAGATATTGAAACATTTATGGTTATATTACCATTTTCATCTTTTAAAGTTTCTAAATTTATATCGTTATCCTTTTTTTCATTTAATTGATTAAATCTTTTAATTTTCATAATCTAATTTTATTTCTTATTATATATAAAATAAAAATATTTTGTTTTCATGTTAACATATGAAAAATTCATAGAAAATTATGATATAGTTGTTACCATACCATCAACTATTAAATGGGAAGATTACCAAAAGGAATTAATTGATGCACAACAAAATAATTATGTTTTAAATTTTAAAGTTAATTTTTTTCCTAAACATACAAAGAAAGGCAATAAATGTTATTTGGTACATAATAATTATATGGTAGGTTGGTTAGAAATTGTTGGATTTGAAGAAAAAGAATTTACCTGCCAAACGACAGGTAAAAAATGGAAAGGTAAATTTATATTAAGAAGTCCAAAATTTAATAAAATTGAACCAATACATATGAAAGGGTTTAGAGGTTTTAGATATTTGAAATAGTATTTAATATTTTTCTAATTTTAGATGATCTAATTTTTTGTAATATGTATTTACTTTTATATTCTCTAATACCTCTGATTTTACAACTATTGTGTCTATCAATAATAAATTTTTTCTTATCTAAAAAGAAACCACTTATACCATATTCTATTTCATAAGGTAGTTCTAACCAATCAAATTGTTCTTTTATTTCTTTTGTTAGAAAATCTAAATATATTACGTCTGTATCTACATAAATAATATTATCAATATAATCGTTTTTAAATGTAACTAATGGATGATGAATATATTCACATATTAAATGATGTTTATCTACATAAAAATTAGAAAATTTAGGATTTGATAATGCACCATAAGTATAATTTATTAAATATTTAAATAATAATTTACTATTATCTGTTATATTTTTATGATTTTTAATTATATTAATATTTTTAACCATAAATGAATAAATAATAGCAAATTCATCAATATTAAATTTTAATTTACCATTTTCGTATAATTTAACTATGATATTAGGATATAATACATTAAATGAAATTTTACATATATTTGTATGCCAATAATTTCTTAATTTATCATTAATTAATGTCGCTCCATAAGAACGATTGTCTGATATTTCTAAATCATTAATTTGATAAGAATCAAAGAAATAATCAATAAAATTTAAAAATACATTATTGAAATCTTTAATAGAAAATCTATTTAAAGAATTTAAAGTAAATTGTTCATTAGTAAATTTTTGTTGATTTAATAGATATACGATGTTATCTATATTGATAGGATTTTTTGTTTTCATAGAATTTATCTTTTTTTAGTTTGAAGTTATCTCAATTTATTATAGTATAGAAAACAAAAAAGTTTATATCAAGAAAAAGGAGCGGTCGAATTTCCGCTCCCCGTTTCTTAGATTTTTAGAATACCTCCTTTCACAATTAACCAGTTTTAACCCAAAACACAATCATAAATCTAAAATTCCTGGTCGTGAGTCAGGAGGTTTTCCACTTTGTTCTTTTTTCCACTATAACCATATTGATTTACATTATTTTTTGGGTAATATAAAAACGATTACAATATTATATATTTAATATAAAATATGAAAAAAATCCAAATTATATTGATATTATTGGTTTTCAGTATATAAAAATATACATTTATTTTTTAATATATAATAAAAAAATAAAAGGAATGATGAAGAATATAAACACATTTAAAGAATTTAATTTGAAAGAGAATAATGACTTTTCACTAAATAATGATAATGTGAAAAGTTATACTTGGGTAAGTGGTGGTAAAGAACATAATATAAAATATCATTTAAGTTATGATGTTTTTAGACGAATTTATACAGCAAATCTTTTAGGTGGTGAATTTGATAATACTTATGGAGAAGGAGAAACTGAAGAAGATGCAGTAAAAAGTTTAAAGCTTAGATTAATTCAACTAAGAAATAAAAAAAAAATAAAAAATAATAAAGAATAATAAAAATGAATAGAATATTATTATTTGAAGAATTTAAAGAACAAACATTAATAAAAAATATAGAAGTATATAATAAATTTTTATCAAAATATAAAGGAGATAGAAGTTCATCTGTTGCATGGGAAGCTGATAATTCTCAAATTAAAAATTTTGAATTAGTTTCTAATCATATTAAATCAGGTGATTCATTATTAGATTTCGGATGTGGAATGGGTGATTTTATATTACATTTAGATAATCAAAATATTCAATTATCTGATTATTTAGGTGTAGATATAAATAAAAATTATATATCAATTGCTAAAGATACATATAAAAATTATGATTTTAAATTAATAAAAGATGCTAATGAAATTAATAAAAAATTTGATATTGTTTGTGCAATTGGAGTTTTTACATGGTATATAGATAAAGATGAATTTATTGAAACTATAAATAAATTACATGATTTATGTAATAAAAAAGTATTAATAACATGTATCCATAAACATGATATGGTAATAAGTGATGATTATTGGGAATCTGAATACAGAGAGTATAATAAAGAAATATTTAATGAATTGTTTCCTAATTTAAATCTTAAATTTGAATATATATATAATACAATGTTAGTTATTATAACAAAATAAAAAATAAAAATAAAACATGAACAATATTAAAAAATGGAAACAATTTAACGAAGAAGTAGAAAAATATCATCTTTTAAATGAAGAGAGTTTACCTCCTAATAAAGACCATCAATATTTTATTGATATTTTTAAAAAATTAGGTTATAATATTATAAAAAATATTTCTGGTGGGCATTACGGATATTGTTATTTAACAGATAAGAATACAGTTCTTAAATATACATCAGATAAATTTAATGCAGCCGCAGCATATATATTAAAGGGAAAAAAATTAGAATATTTAGTAGATTGTTATAATTCATATATAATTAATCATAACGATCATACTTTTTATATAATTGAAATGGAATATTTAGATACAAAAAAAGTTAATTTAAATAAATTAAATGATGCATTTAAAAAATTTAATTATAAAATGTCATATTTTAATACAATACACCCAAATTCATATGTAAGAGATTTTTTAAAAATACTAAAAGAAGCAGATAAATATGGTATAAGAGTAGATTTACGTAATACAGGAAATTTCACTATTAAAAATAATCATTTATGTGCGATAGATTTAGGGTACATTAGTCATAAAACTGTGGATAAGATAGAAATTATTAATATATAAATTTTTAACAAATTAAAATATTTGGTTTTTTAAAAAATTATTATTATCTTTGTTAATTCAAAAATAATTAAAAATGTTAAATTTCGATTATATATTTGTGTGTGGTGATATTCATGGAGAATTAGATGTTATTCCAAATTTTCTTAAAGCTAATGATTTAAAAAACTGTGCAATTATTGTTGTAGGTGATTTTGGTGTTGGGTTTGATGATGTCATTAAAGAAGATAGAAGAATGAATCATTTTAATAACAGATTAAAAAAATACAACAGCGCCGTATTTGTTGTTCGTGGAAATCATGATGATCCTAATTATTTTAATGGTGAATTAGATATTAACAAAAAACATGTTAAATTTGTTAATGATTATGATGTATTAGAGATAAATGGTTGGAATATTCTATGTGTTGGTGGTGCAACAAGTATCGATAGAACAAATCGTAAAAGATATATTCTAGGAAAAGGTAGAGATTGGTGGAAAGATGAAATATTCGTTTATGATGAAAATAAAGCTAACAATTTAAAAGATATCGATTTTGTTGTTACTCATACTGCTCCTCACTTTGCATATCCTTATGTTAAAATAGGATTAGATTACTGGATAAACAGAGATATTCATTTATTTGGTGATTTGGAAAAAGAAAGAAGTGAAGTAACTAAACTTTATGAACATTTAATTATAAATGGTAATAAAATTCTAAGATGGTATTATGGTCATTTTCATATGAGCAAAACATTTCCATATGATGATACTATCTTTACTTGTTTGGATATTAATGAAACGAAAGAATTATTTCCTTTAAATAATAAAAATTATGATTAATAAAATAAAAGATAATATTAAAAAACTAGAAAAAGAACTAAAGAGTAATAAAAGAAAATTAATATCATCTATACTTATGGTATTTTTTCTAATAATTATGTTATTAACTGGTGGTAATAGTATTATTTTTAGATTCTTTATGACCATAGTTCTTTTAGTTTATATTGTTGGTGCATTTTATTTTTCAAAAACTATTTTTGACATATCGGGTGAATTATCTCATAATAAAGAAATATTATATGAATATGAATTAAATGAAATGAAAAAAAGATACTATAATTATTATAATAGTTATAGAGAGTTTTTCACAAGAGATTCAACATATGGGCATAATTATTATGGTGATAGTTATAGAAAAGTAAATAAACCAATAATTGATCAAAATGTTAAAAATAGTTATCAATTAATGGGATTAGATATTAATGATAATATTGTTAAAATTAAAAATAGATATAGAGAGTTAGTTAAAAAATGGCACCCTGATGTATTTTCAAATGACACTAAAGAAAATCAAGAAATATCTAAAAGAAATATGCAAAAATTGAATAATGCTTACAATATCATAAAAAAACATAAAGGTATAAAATAAAAAAAAGGAAGATTTAATCTTCCTTTTTTTTATAATCAAATACTTTTTTAATGGCTTCATCTAATGTTATATCACCATTTTTAAGTTTGGGATCTAATTCTTTTTTAATATCACCTATTAATCTACAGGGTTGTATATCTAATAAATCCATAATCATATTACCAGTCAACGGAGATCTCCATTTAGCATCTTCATCTTTTTGTCTTATCTCTAATATTCTGTTTTTTATTATATTTAAATTACTAATTATTCTATTTCTTTTATCATCAAATTTTGTTGTTATATCACACTTACAAAATTCAATTAAATCAAATATGATATCTTGCCCTACTTCTTTATCTAATCTTCTTATAACTGATTCTGACACATCCCTGTGAATTTTAACTCTGCCATGATAGTAAATCATCCTATAAACATAATATCTTAAATATTCATCGTTTATATCCAATCTATCGAATATTTTTATTGTCATTTCAGCCCCAACAGATTCATGATTATGAAATGTCCATTTACCTTTACTATTATCTTTAGTTTTTGGTTTACCTATATCATGGAATAATGCTACCAATTTCATTTTATGATCATTGGTAATATCTGATACATTTTTTAAGACTTGTAAAGTATGATAAAAATTGTTTTTATAACCTTTTATATTATCATCTAATACAACAAGTTCTGGTAAAATGTTAACAAGTTCACCATTATTATATAATTCTAATAGGTGAACTTGTACATTTTCTTTTTTTATTAATTCTATTAAATTCATTACGTTACTAAATGTGATTTTTCTTTTTGTTCATTATACCATTTACCAAAATCGAAATCATTTATACTTTTAGATAGTTCATCTTCTTTTAATGGTTTACTAACAGTTTTATTATTTGTTGATGAACCAGTATTATTTCTATTATAAGAATATCCATCACCATCCCAGTAATCATTCCAACCATGACCATAATATCCACCATAATTATATCTATTATAACTATTGTATCCACTATTATATCTATTAGTATTATATGTAGATTTTTTACCTTTATATGCGATATTATCACACTTTCTTTCAATTGGTAATGTTTCCCAATCTATTTTAGTACAAACAATGGATAAAAGTTCAAGAAATTCAATATCTTGTTTTTCTGATGTAGTATGTTCGCTAAAATATCCACAAGATAAATTTGTACATTCATCTATAATATCCATAAATTCAGCGGAGTCTGTATAAACACCTGTATTATCAGGTTTAAACCAAAAACCATATTCATTTAATCTATTTGATAACTCATTTGCAAATGTATCAGATGCACAATCACCTCCCATTTGTGATGTGATAATCGAATCATATCCTTTTCTATCAAATGATATACATTTTTTAATTTCTGGTATGCTTACTTTTTCTAAAAATTTATTAAAAACCCTTGATTGTGAACTAGATCCAATACATCCACTTTCTTCACCAATGAAAAAATAATATAAACCTGGAACATTTTCACTAATCATGTTAAGCATAATAGTCATACCTGCTTTATCATCAGCACCTAGATTTGTTTGTCCATCGGTTTTAATGAAATCTCCGTCAAATACATGTTTAACAGATTTATCATCAACTTTTTTAGTATCATTTTTCTTTTCTTTTTCTGGATCGATTATATCCCATTGTTTTGTATCGGTGTTCCATTTTCTATTACTATAGTCAATTCCTCCACTATATGTATAAGGTCCTCTATCAATTGTATCTAAGTGACTAGTAAACATAGTGTTTGAAAATGTACCATCTGGTTTTTTAACTATTATATAATAGTTACCAATATCATCCTTTTCGAATTTAAATTCTGGTAATAATTTAATGACATCATCCTCTGTTCTATAAGGATATCTTTTACTGGTTAGTTTTAAAAATGTACTTTTAATATCTATCATTTTATTATAATTTACAATTAATTCACAAAAGTAATAATAAAAAATATAATTTCCAAATTTTAATTAATAAAAATATATTATTATATGATTTATTGAAACTTTTACAAAAATAATAAAAATATTCAAAATATAAAAATAATAATTTATATATAATAAAAATGATGTTTAAAAATTAATATATAATTTAACATTAAAAAATTTTGTTTTAAAAAAAAATAATATACTTTTGCAATGAAAAAATTACAGAGTTTCCAAGATTACTTAACTGATAAAATTCTAGAGAATATGAATCTTAAAATTAAAGAATTGGAGCTAATTCTATCTCCAAAAATGATCAAAATGTTAAAACAGATGAATCATAAAATCGCTGATGAACTATTAGAACTACATCTAGATAGTGAACCAAAATTTAAAATAACTTTTGTTGATTTGGGTTCAGAATCAGATATGGTTTCTTTTATACAAGCTAATAAAGTACCTGAATTAATAGAACCTGATCTAGTACACGGTACTTATAATAAAGAAATAGACGATGAAAATTTTAAAGGTGGATATTATGATTATATTCCAATGTATAAAAATCCTTGGATAAGTGATGATGAACACATGATAGATCTATTTGATCCTCAATTTAAATCAAAGGAACATCCAGTTTGGACAAAATTTAGATCTGAAATTAAAGTTGGTAGATTTATAAATAGAATATTTGGTAATAAATTTCCAGCTAATGTTAAAAGAACAGAAGCCGCTAAAAAAGAAAAACCAGATGATGTTGAATCATTTGTTAATATGTTTGTTGCAACAGTAGAAGAAAACTCTAAGAAATTTGTAATGGTCAAAGGTGAAGATATCAGACATTGGTATGATTGTAATAATTATTTTAAAAATGCTGGAACTTTAGGTGGATCATGTATGAAATATCCAGAAAAATCACATTATTTTGATCTATATTGTAATAATGATGATAAAGTTCAAATGTTAATTCTTCTTCCAGAAGATATAAGAGATAAGATTATCGGTAGAGCTATAGTTTGGAAATTAGATGAACCTAATGGTAGATATTTTATGGATAGAATTTATACAGCAAATGATTCAGATGAATATATGTTTATTGAATATGCAAAAAGAAAAGGTTGGTTATATAAGAGTTCACAATCAATGGGATATGATGTTAAAATTTATGATCCTGAAAATGATACAGTATCTAAAATAGATATGTTGGTTAAATTACAACCACAAAAATATGGTAGATATCCATATTTAGATACAATGTCATTTTATAATCAAGTAACAGGTGAAATAACTAATGATAATGATTATGCTCAAAAATATAACATTGAAAATAGAGATAAAAATAACGATGATGATAGATTTATTAGGTTAACAAGTGATGGTGGTGGATATGGTAGTGTTTAAAATTATTAGATTTTAAAAAAATTAAGAGATTAAATGAAATTAATAACCAGTTATAATGATTATATAGTAGAAAAAATGTTAGTAGAATCAATAAGAGAAATGAAATTTGTTTTATCTGATAGATTAATTGATATATTAAAATCAATATACAGTGATATATCAGATAAACTATTAAAATCACATAATGATTTAGATTTTAAGACTAAACATACATTTATAGATATTAAAGATGGTACAGATGATTCAATATCATTTATATTGGCTAATAAAGCTGGTGATTTATTGGAAATTGATGATGAAGAAGAACTTGATTCTAATATAGAATTTAAAAAGAAATTAAGAGATGAAATAAAAATAGATAATCCTTTATACAAAAGATATAGAGGTTCTATGAAAATAGGAAGATTTATAAATACCTTATTTCCAGGTGAGTTTCAATCATCATCAAGATATAAACAATATAAAATTAATGATGTTGAGTCATTTGTTAATATGTATAAAGTAATGTCTAATAAGGAAGAAAAATTTAAAATGTTTGATTTAGTAAGTGGAACAGATATTGCAAAATGGTATTATTGTGATAATTATTTAGACAGAAATAATGGATCATTAGGTGGTTCTTGTATGTCAAGACACGGTGAATCATATTTTACACTTTATACTAATAATGATGATAAAGTACAATTATTAATATACTACTCAGATGAAACAAAAACAAAAATAAAAGGTAGAGCATTAGTATGGAAATTAGATGAACCTAATGATAGATTTTATATGGATAGAATATATACAAATGACTATTCAGATGAAAAAATATTTATAGAATACGCTAAATCAAAAGATTGGTTATTTAGATCAATACAAGGCTATCAACAAAGTGGAGAAATTGCTGATCCTAGAACTGAAATAAATTCAAATATTATACTAAAAGTATATTTAAAACCAGAACATCACAATAAATATCCATATTTAGATACATTGGTTTATCATAATCCTGATACTGGATTGTTAAGTAATAGAGAGACAGGATGTAAATATTTATTAACTAGTACAGGTGGTGATTATGATTATCTAGATGATGATTATGATACTGTTTATAGTGATTATCATGGCGATGATATAATGAGAAGAGATGCAGTATATTGTGAATTAGGAGAAGATTGGGTATTAAGAGATGAAGCATTAAGAGTTTATAATACTGGTTTAGGTAGTGAAGTATATGCAATATCTGGTTATCAAGGTATTGTACATTCTGTAATAAGTAATAAGATAGATAAATATTTCCCAGAAGAAAAATGTATATGGTCAGATTATCATAATACTTGGATATTTAAAACAAGTGCAAGAAAAGTATATTTAGATAAAAATAAAACAAGTAGTATTTTAGATCATAAAGTAAATGAAAATGAAACATTTGCTAAAGTGGGAGAAGAATACTATGATATAGGACTAGTGACAAAAGACAGTAATAATAATTGGAAATTAAAGGACTAATATTTTAGTCCTTTTTTAATTTTATTTAATTGGAAATTAATATCATCCTTGTATGTTATTCTAATTAATTCAATATTGTTATTTGAGCAATATTCATTTTTTATTTTATCTTTTGTTTTTTGTTCATTTAATCTTTTATCACCACCAAAAACTTTTAAAGATTTAAAATGTTGAATACCATCATATTCAATACAAATATTATAATCTGTTAAATAAAAATCGAAAGGTAATGGTAGTTTATATTTACAATCTTTGAATCTTTTTTGATTGATATATTTTATATTATTATCTTCTAAAAATATTCTTATTTTTCTTTCTCCTATAGATTCTTTACATTTCGGACAACCACTTTTTTTGCTTATATGATTATTTGGTGTTACGTTAAAATCACCGTGTATTGGACAAGTTACTATCATTTTTGTTGAATTATTAATATAAATTGATTTATTATAAGAATAAAAATTATTATGAACATCATTTGATTTTTTTATAATATCATTTAAATTATTTTTTAATTTACCACTACATTTAATGCAACCGTGCCCTTTTAAATGGTCATCTGGTCTTTGTTCAAAAACACCGTGTTTTGGACAAATTATTTTAACTTTAGTTTTATTATTAATGTAATTAACTAAAGAATAGTTATAATAATTATTATGTTTAATATTTGATAATCTTTTAAATTCTTTTTCAGATTTCTTTGTATCTTGACATTTTGGACATTTTTGACCATTTAAATGAGCATATGGTCTTTGTTCAAATAAACCATGTATAGGACAAATTATTTTAACCTTAGTTTTATTATTTATATAATTAACCAAAGAATAATCATAATAATTATTATGAATAATTAATGATTTATTTATAAATTTATCATTATTATATCTTAATTTATCGATATGACATGATGGACAACCATTACCTTTTAAATGAGCATATGGTCTTTGTTCAAACATACCATGTACAGGACAAATTATTTTTACTTTAATATGTGAATTTTTATAATTAACTAAAGAATAATCATAATAATTATTATGAATTAATATTGATTTTTTTATAAAATCTTCATTTGTAATAATTCTTTTTAAGATACTACATTTTGGGCATTTTGATCCTCTAATATGATGTGATGGTAATTGTTCAAAAACGCCGTGAATTGGACATATAATTTTAATTTTTGTGTTATTATTAATATAATCAATTAAAGAGTAGTCATAATAATTATTATGAACTTTATTACAACATTTTTTTAATTGATCAATTGTTCTTTTTTTACTCATATTTATATATATAAAAAAAACCGAAGTTTTAAAACTTCGGTTTTTCCTTTATTCGTCAATTTTAGGTACGTGTTCTAAAATTGCATTATAGAATTTTTCAAATCTTTCGTCTGATAAGAATTCTTCTACAGCATCATTATCATCATCATTCACTTTCATATATTTGTAGTCATCATCTAATATTTTTAGAATAAAAGATACTGCCTCGTCATCTGAAATAGAAAGAATGAATTTTTTAACATTTTCTCTTTGATAATCTTTTAATCCCATTATATTCATTTGTTTTAATGAATTTAATAGTTCAGATTTTTTATCTCTGTTTAGAGATTCGATTTGTTCTTTTAGTTCATCATACCTTTCTAGTAAGTCTTTTATACCAAATTTCAAGCTCTCATCTAAGTATCTAATGAATCTAGAATTTGCACCAGTTCCAACATAACCTGCTCCCAATTCTCTAACATCATCGATAAAATCTCTGATACTAGATTCCATTCCGTAATTTCTAACGATATAATCGCTTAAAAATGTCCAAGAACGTGGTGTAGCGTAAGCATTTTGAGTTTTTGATCTTTTATCATCGAAACTATGTAGGAAATGTTCTTCATTACTCTTTAAGAAGTTAATAATAACTGGATGGACATTTTCGTTAGCGAAATCATCTATCCATTCTGGTAATGTTAATGTGTGTTGCATATGGATAAGTCGGTTATTAAGAGCTCTGTCGAATTCTTCAACATCTGTACCATCCATTTCACCTAAGTTACCAGATGACACCATGTACACATTATCATTAAATTTGAAATCTACGCCAATTGATCTTTCTAAAAGAATTTGAAGAGCAGCGTTTCTAACAGCAAGGGGTGCTCTGTTTAATTCTTCGAAGTGAATAATTGTTGGTGATTGATTTGCCATATATGCCCATTTAGGGATAGCGTATGACATAACGCTAATAATTTTTCTAACACTCTCGCCAGTATGATCATTTAAATCAATTTCCATTTCTTCTCTATATGGGAAAAGACCAACATCAATTTCATCTACCATTGAAAGACGAACATCAAAGTATTGAAAACCTAATTTTTTAGCAATGGTTCTCATAATTGCTGATTTTGCTACACCTGGTTCTGCTGTAATGAATAATACTCCAGATTGACCATACATTATTCTGAAATACTTTTTCTGTTTAGCAGTTAAGGTATTAAATTTTTCTTCGTCTACTTTTAAAAACATCATAATATTTAAATTTTAAATTTGATTACAAATATATAAATAATTTTTTAATTAATCAACAGTTTGTTCATAATCTTTTAATAATTCTTCAAGAATATCTTTAATAATAGGATTATTAAAAATAACTTCATATGAATTTGGTAATTTTTCTTCTGTATCATCTGAAGTAAATTTATAATCAATAGTATCTACTATGTTATTAACAACTTCTTTTAGTTCGTCTTTTGGTAATTCTACCATTTCATTTAATAGTTCTTCGACTTGTGCATCTGATGCATTCAAATAGTCAAAATTTTTAACTTTTTCAATCATAATTTTTCAATTTTATTTTTATTTTAATTACTATGTAATGAGTTTTCAACATCAATTTCAATTATTTTAACAATTCCCTTAGGATCATTTATTCTAGGTGCTGTTCTAGTAGTCAATATAAGAGTTTTACCTTTTATCATTGAAAAATCTAAATGATCACATTCACCGTCAGTTAACATAACAGTATTATACGAAAATAGTTTGTTTTTAGGTTCACTAATATAATCCAAAGCAGGTTGCAATGTAGTTCCACCTAATCCCTTTATTACTAATTTTTCCAAATCTTTTTTTGTTTTAATGCCCTCTACTGCTTTAACTTGTGTATCAATTTGAATAAGATTTATATGAATATCGTTTTGGAATACGTATGATAAAACTGATTCAAAATCACCACTCATTGATCCTGATGTATCTAAAATACAATTTATTACATTTTTAAATTTTTTCTTACCCTTTATACCCTCAATGCCTCTTCTATTTGGTTTAGTAATAGATTTTCTTTTAGTTGTACCAAACACATGATGAGATATAGTTCTTTTAATTTCTTTAAGGTAATCATGTTTTGATTTTCTTAATTTATTAAGAATTTTCTCAACATCTGATGTAACAAGACCTCTGTTTTTAAGTCTTTGCATGAAATCATTAACCATAGATTTTCTAGCATCCTCTGGTACATCATCATCTATATGACTATCCAATGTAGTTTTTTCTCCTCTTTCCATAGAATCAAATATTGAATCTAAAGATTGACATTCTATATTATTTTGTCCATAGTTACCTATTCTATCTTTACCAAAACTATCTTTTGTGTGATCTATATCACTATTATCACCATTTTGGTCAGATTCTTGGTCACCTGGTTGTTGTCCACCTTGACCAATATCATCGTTTTCCCCTTTGCCTTTTCCTCCTTTTTGTTTACTGTTACCACTTTGTCCACCTTTTTGTTCTTGACTTTTATCTTGACTTTGTTCTTGATTTTGATCTTGACTTTGTGATTTATTATTATAATTTTGTAATTTTTCTTTTCTATTTTTATATTCTGCATATTTATCTTTTAACCATTCGTAAAGGTTTTCGAATATATGTTCTCCTTTGTATTCAACAGGAATAAACAATCCCATATTTTTATTATAGAAAGGATTTTTAATAGGATTTCCATTTTTATCTAAAACAGGTGTTCCATCTTTTTTAGTTAAAAATTCTTCTCTGCTTTTTGGAATTGTTACTTTACCTTTATTCTTATCATTAGACATGATTTCATCATGAATGATTTGATTAATAATCATATCTTGTGCAATATTAGAGAATTCCTTATTATACATAATTGATCTTTTTGTGTGATCAAATAATAGGTGAAAATCTTCATGTAATAATAAGAATAATGCTTCAGTATCTAATAAACTATCTACGAATTCTCTATTCCAGTAAAAATTACATCCTTCCTTTGAAACATTTACTCCACAAGTAGGAATACTATTTGTTTCATAATAGTTAAGGAAAGTTTGAAATTCGGCATAATATGGTAAAATGTTAGCAGATAACATCATCACAGTACAATCAATAAATTTAGGATGTTCTCCTTTTCTCATTATTAATTGTGATGTATTTTTTACGATTTCATTATTTTTAATTTCTTGATTCATTCTGGTTATTTTATAAATTATGGTACAAAAATAATAAAAAGTTTTAAATATTCAAAAAGTTTTTTAACTTTTCTTCTATATTATCATTATATTTTATTCTTAGTAGATTTATATTATTATTTTTACAATATTCGTTCTTTATTTGATCTCGTTTTTTTAATTTTTCTAATTTTTCAATACCTCCAAAAAATTTTAAAGGTTCGAAATGTTGAATTCCATCATGTTCTATACATGAATTATATTCAGGTAAATAAAAATCAAATTTTAACAATTTTTTGTATTTACAATCATTAAATATTTTTTGTGTTTCAAAATTTATATTATTATTTTTTAATAGACTTTCTATATATTTTTCACCTTTTGGTATATTACACTTTGGACATCCTGATTTTTTATTTATGTGATTATTTGGTGTTACTTGAAAAATACCGTGTTTTTTACATATTATTTTTACTTTAGTTTTTGCATCAATATAATTACATAAACTATAATTCCATTCATTATTATGAATTATATTTGATTCTTTTATAAAATTTTCATTTGTTTTTTGAATATTATTTGCGCAATATTTACAACCTTTTCCGTTTAAATGATTATTAATTTGTTGTTTAAATATACCATGAATAGGACATATTATTTTTATTATCGTTTTTTGTGTTTTATAATTATTATCATTATCATTTAAAAACAAAGAATATTCATATTTATTATTATGTATTTTATTAGATTTATTAATTATTTCTTCTTTTGTTAATTTTATATTTCTACCATTACATTTTGGACATTTTTGACCTTGTGAATGATCATTTGGTCGTTGTTCAAATATACCATGTTTTTTACATATTATTTTTACTTTAGTTTTTGTATTTATAAAATTAACTAATGAATAATCATATTCATCTTTATGAACTTTAATAAAATTTTTAATTATATCATATTTTGTTAATTTTATTCCCAATTTATAAATTATTTTTATATTATATATAAAAAAGACAGTTTTGTTAAACTGTCTTTTTTAATGGTTTAATTAATTCTTAATATTTTCTTACATAATTCAACTTCATCTTTATCACCTGTATTTTTACCTTTATTATCTGAAAGTTTAACTGCAGGAATCCAATCATCATTGAATAAAACTTCTGAAATTTTAATAACCATATTTAATGGTTTAACACCCAGATCATTAGTTAAATATGTTCCAATTCCAAAGGCACTTTTAATTTTACCAACACAATATTCTTTTATTTGTGTTGCTAAATCAGTATTTAACCCGTCACTAAAAATAATAGTTTTTGACATAGGATCAATTCCCATTGATTTGTAATGATTTATTACCTTATCAGTAAATTCAAATGGATCACCACTATCATGTCTAACTCCATCAAATAATTTAGATTGTTTCATATCAAATGATTTGAAGAAAACATCAGATGTATAAGTATCTGATAAAGCTATACCAAGCGATCCTTCATAGGTATTAACCCAGTTATCCAATGATAATTTATTTGACATTTTATAACCAAATAATGCAGCATGTACCATAAACCATTCGTGTGCCATAGTACCTGTACATCTGATATTATATTTATATGCTAAAAAAATATTTGATGTACCTGTAAAAATAGGACAATCCTTATAAAGTGCTACAATTTTTTCTTGATTAAGGAATGAATATCTCCTTCTTGTTCCAAAGTCAGCAAAAAATGCATTATGATCAATCATTTTTTGTAGTTTATTTTTATCCTTTATTATGATTTTTTCATCATAAATATCAACGATTTGACCAGTTTTTTGAAAGTAAAGTTCTGATATGATTGCCATTAAAGGTACTTCCCATAGAATTGTACGAAACCAGAATCCTTCAATATCAATGTGTAATTTATTATTGTCATCTAAATAGACATCAACTTCTGATGAATCAAAACGATATCCACTTAGAAAATCAATATATGTAGGTGGTAGGAATTTTCCTAAATTTTTATTTACCCATGTTTTTTCGGATTGTGTTAAAAACAAAGATTCCATATTTTTAACTTCATCCATAACATCTTTATCAAAATTATCAGGGAAAGAAATATTATTTCTATCTGTGAATTTATATCTAACCTTTTGATAAGGAAAATTTTTAACAACGGCGAATCCCATTGTTAGTTTATAAAGATCGGTGTCTAAAATACTTTTGATTATCATATAATTATATTTTAAGTTTATTTTTGTGATTCCCAAATTATTTGAATTTCTCTACCTGTTAGAGAATATAATACCCTATCATCGAAATATTGTTTACATAATTCAATTTTTACATCAGTGTCTAATTTATTCCACCATGCTAATGCAGATATTCTTTTGTTTTGAAATTTAGTTAACATATTATTTTATTTTTTACAAAAATACACATATTTTAATAACTAAACAAATAATTACGCTAATTTTTTACCTTTTAATAATTCACGTAAAAATAAATTTTTTTCACCGTTCATTATTTCTTCAGTCCATTTATAGAACAGGGTTGGGTATTTTCGTTTTAATTCATCATATGATTTTTTTCTATCATCTAATGGATGATAAGAATGTTCCAATAAATATTCTTTCCAATCTGGATATTTTTCATAATCCCATACATGTTCATCACAAATAAAACAAACAGCGGTAAGTGCATCATTTAAATCAGGTTCTTTAAATGATGCAATTTTAATCTGTTCGTTTTTAATATTTGCATCATAATTTAATAAATCAATATAGATTTTATTTAATGTTCCTAATCTATCCGGATGTTCATTTGTTGTACCACCATTTAATATAATCCAAGTTTTATGATTATCGACAAAATCTTTAAATAGTTCAGTATCACCATATCTTCTTGCATATTCTAAAGCAGCATGTCCTGCTTGAATAGATTGTTGAATTGGTGAAATATTATAAGGTACAAAAAAATACATTCTTTTTTCCATAAATTCTATTTATTAAAGTATGAATATAAATTTTTATAATATGTTAATAATTTTTTAACTTTTTTCATTTCTGAATCAGGTATACAATCTCTATAATATTGTATATAATATACACATAAACTATTTGTAATCATACCATTTTCTAATAGATAATCATTATTAGTTGAAATCATTCCACAGTCAGTTCGATGGAACCCTTTAAAACCTGATCCTTTGCGAAAATTTGGTTCTAATTTTATATCACTATAATTTGATGTTCCTTTAATTGATTTTGATAATGCAAATTCCATTATTTTTGTTAATTCATCATTAACAGGCACATCACTTTTTTCGTTTTTATCAGGTTCTATGTATAATAAGAATACACTATCATCTATTCTATGCATATTATTATTTAAAATTTTTCATAACGTATTTAACTACATCATCAATTGTATCCCAACTTTCAATTTCTTTCATACTTATTGTACTTGATAAATATTTATCTAAATGATCAGATAATTCATATTTATCAATGTTAGACATATATAAATCATCAGTTAAATATATGTATATTGGTTCATCGTTATATAATAAATCATCATTATCAACAAATGGTTCTAGTTCATCTCTAACTATATCTAATGCTTTTTGGTATGTGATATTGTAAGATTTAAATTCTTTTTTATCTACAATTTTATTATAATTTTTATCCATATATCCATTATATGTTAAACATCCGATTAACCAATAAATATTAAGATCATTACTAAAAAATTTATCCCCTTGATTATTCGTAATAATATATTGTTCATCAATAGATTGGTGAACTGTGCATGATTCATTAGATAATATTATATTACCTTTAGGTGTTGTAGATTTCTTAAACCCGTTTAATTCTAAAAAATTAATAACTTCTTTATACATAATTATTTAATATTAAAAATTGTTAAATTTTCAATAAATGTACCATCATCATTTATTCTGATAATTTCATTTATTTTTTGCATATTAGTAGTGTACTTTGAATAGTTTTCTTCTAATGTTTTAACATCATCAAAGAAAACTGGATAATCATCATAATCCCATGTATCACAAACAGATATTATATATTTATGATTATTCTTTTTTGCTATTTTAATCCAATGATTAACATCTTGTCTTGTTGCTGTCATTTTTAAATATTTCATTAAGTTTAAATCTTCTTTGTTTTAATTTACCAATATGATTTAATAAATCTCTATATTCTTCCTGTAATGATAATGAATATGATGCGGGATCACTCCATTTAACATTCATTATTTTCTTTTTTAAACGAACTCTTTGTTTATGTAAATCATTAAATATCATAATTATCTTTGAAATATTGAAATAATTATACTTATAGTCATAAATAATATAACAATCGATATAAATGCTATAGGAATATACATAATTTTCAATAGAATATCATAACCATTTATGTTATATGATATTGTTAGTGTTATAATTAAAAATAATGATATTAATAGTTTAATACCTATATTTTTTTTAATTGCGTTTATTATTTTATCCATATTATTTAATATATTTTTCAGAGTATTCAAATCGAATACCATTAATTTTCATTTCTTCTATGTGTGGTTTAATATCATTTGTTATGAATTGAGTAGCATCTAATACTAAAGTAGTATCAAATCCCTCATTTATACTATCAATAGCAGTATATTTAACACAAAAATCACCAGCTAATCCACATATAATAGTTTCTGTTACATTTTTTTCTTTAAGAAATTCCGATAAACCTGTTGAATTTTTATGATCATTATCAAAAAAAGCAGAATAACTGTCAACATCAGAATTCATTCCTTTTTTAAAAATATAAGAATTTGGCATTCCTATAATAATATCATCATGTATATCTGAACCTCTTGTATTTTGAACACAATGGTCTGGCCAAAGAACTTGTTGAATTCCATTTAAATTAACAATATCAAAAACGTTTTTGTTTTCGTATTGTGATGCAAACGATTTATGATCAGATGGATGCCAATCTTTAGTAAAAATAATAATATCAAATTCTCCTTTTTGCGTTAAATCATTTATGATTGGTATGATTTTATTACTATCTTTTACTTCTAGATTTCCTCCTTCGAGAAAATCATACTGTACGTCAACTACAATTAGTGCTTTTTTCATAATATGTAATATTTAATTGTTAATATTTTTATTTTTTAATTTTTAATGTATATATCATATCTTTTAACCTTGATGATATTAGTTCCTCACCTATTAAATCAATTTCTGCTAATAATTCAGATCTTTCTTGCGATGATATTTCAGATTTTAATTTAATTTTACTAATTAAATCTCGAATTTTATCTTTTGATTTTATTTTTTCTTCTTTTGATATTTGATAACTTTCATTTTCTAGTAAATTATGTCTAATATCATGAATATTAGACATAAAGGTTTTACATGGACAATCTACAATAGTATTATATTCTGTTAAAACTCTAACACATCCATCAATCATATCCATTATAATATTTTGATTTGATGTAATAATTCTAAATTCATCATTAGATTTACTATTACATATCATAGATATAAATTGTCTTAATTGTGGGATAGAAAGTTCTCTTTCTGGAAATAAAAAAGTACTTGGTGTATATTTTATTATATTTTCTAATTGATTATAAGTATGATAAGGTGCAACAATGCACTTTATTATCTTACCATTATACATGGTTTTTGATAATTTTTCTTGTTCTGGTGTTAAATCAAATAAATTTTCTGGTATTGTCAAATTCATAATTTTTTTTATTTATACAAATTTAATAAATATATTTAAATATACAAAATTATTAATAAAGTTTATTGTTAATAATATAATTTAAAACATCTCTATTCATATATTTTAATAATTCATCATAATTACTACCATCGTTATAAAAAATTTTTAATTTATCTCTTATAAGTGTTGATGATACTTCTATAATTTTATTTTCATCTTTTAGATAAATATGAGGATAATTTAAATACCAATTTACAAATTCGTCTCTTTTTATACCTGTTCTTGGAATAACAACAAATTGAATTAATCTTTCTAATTCTTCATAATTAACCCATTTATCAAAAGTATTTGCATTATCCATTCCTATAATTAATGAAAAATTATGTTTTTCTGTTAATTCTTTTTCTTCTTTTAATCTTTTAACAAAATTATAAGTGGCACCTGATAATTGATTATCAATTTCATAAGGAAATACTTTGATTCTATCATCTACTTTAGATGCAATTTCACACATATTTAATCTGTGTTCAGATGATACCATTTCTTTATTGTACATATGTTTAAACGCAGGCATTAACCATACTTCATCAAATTCTCTTGATGTGTTTAAAACAAATTGTGCAGTTTGTATATGTCCTTGGGTAATAGGGTTAAACGCCCCGCCAAATATAGCAACTTTTAATTTTCTACCAAGTGATTTATATTGTAATGATCTAGAATTTATTTTTTCTATATTATTTTGTATCAATTCATCTATTGTCCATCCACTTTCATTACATAATTGAATTAATGATGATAATAAGTCACCTGTTTCTTCTTTCAAATTGTGAATATCTGACCATTTCATTAACTCAAAAAATTCTTTTTGAATATCATTTAATCTTTCGGTTAAAGGTGTATATCCAAAATTTTGTTTATATGTATTATTAATTAATTTTTGTAATTTATTGGTTTCCATATAATATTTTTTGAATTTTATTTTTTCTGTCTCTCATTTTAATATAGTCATTTATATCCATTTTACTCTGATTGTATAATCGTTTATCATATTCTATTTTATTAAGTAAATTAGATATTTTTTCATTTATACTATCTAAATCATCTTCAAATTCAGTAACATTTATAATATTATTATTAATATTAAATAATGTAAGTTTGTTATTTATTATTGATCTGAATACATGTATACACATTATATAAAAATCATGCATATTATTTTCTTCATTTTCAACTTTAAAATTAAATGCAATTTGATCTATATTATCATCAATAATACATCTATATACTTTTACTAAAAAATCGTTTTCTATTTTTTGAATCATATTATTTAGTTTTACATAACCCAAAATTCACCATTAACAATAATTTTTTTATTATATAATGGTTCTTTGAATTTATTTAATTCATTTTGTTTTAATCCCCAATCTTGTAAACAGTAAAATAATTGTTTAAGATATGTATATCTATATTCATCATTGTAAAAATTACAAGATAAAATATGATTATTTTTTAATTTATCCAAACTAGGTATTCTGAAAATATTAGTATTAGTTATTTTACCATTTCCTTGTGAATATATTACAAACCCATTATGAATATGTAAGTCAAATGGATTATTTATTTTTCCACTATAAGATAGATATCTTTTATCCCAATGAATTATAGTTATTTCTAATCCATATTCTTGATTACCAGTTAATTTTATTTTTAGTACAAATTTATTATTCATATTTAATAAATTTTATTTAATAAACCAATAATTATCAACAAATTCAACATTATTGTTATTAATGTCTGAGTAATTATTAATAAATATTTTTTTATCACATGACCATGTTTGTAAAGAATCATATAATTTTTTTAATCCGATTTTTCTTTTTTCGTCAGTAATATAATCATGTGTATGTATTATTTTCATATTATTATTCATATAACCAGGAAATCTAAAATAATTCTCACAAAATACAAAATACATACTTGACCATATACAAAAATTATTTTTCTTATTCCTATGTACAACAATATTATAGACATCATCATTAGTCAATAATAAAGTATCGTCTAAATATAATATTTCTATTGATACTTTATTATCGCCTATCAAATTTACTTCTAAACAAGCTTTATATGTTTTTTTATTCATAATACAAAATTAAATAAAATAAATTAATTAACAAAATTATTATTAGAATTATTAAAAATTAATATATATTATAAAAAATATAATTATTATGTCAGCAGCTCAACAACAAATTAATCAATTAGAAGAAAATATAGAAGAATTAGAAGAAATAATTTATAGATTAACAAAAAAAGAAGAACCAATAGATATATGGGAATATTTATTAACACCTAGACAAATTGCTAAAAAAATAATGATAAATAGTGCACCTGTTATACCTACATTAGACGGTGAAGAAATATTACCAGCAGAAGATATGGAAAAATCAATACATATGGTAGTATATGGTAAATATTTAGTTGGTGATGATGGTATACTAATTGATAATGAAATTAAATATCCTGAATGTGTAGATAAAAATAGAGCAATTGGAGATGATCATCCTATTTTTAAAGAAAAAATTAAAAATATGAAAAAACAGATAAGAAATTCAATTGAACAAATATCAATTAAAAAAAACCAATTAAAAGATGCATTTAAACTTGCTGGTCAACAAATTATAACAGGAACTGCTGCTCTTGTTGCATCTGCTACTGTTTTACCAATAGGTGCTGGTGTTCCTGCATCAATAGCTGCCGTACAAACAATAGTTAGTGCAATAACTGATCTACAATATAAAGTATTAGAAATATTACCATTATTAGGACCTTTAATAGAGATACCACTTATTATAATGGATGCTGGTATTGCAATAGTATTGGCTGCTATAAATTTAGTATTAACTGCTTTAATAATTGTTATTGGATCTATAGCAACATTAAAAGAATTAATTGCTCCTTTAATATTAGCTATTGGTGCTTAATCATTCATTAATTAATTGATTTCTTTTATCTAAATTTTCTAATTTATCTACATATTTTTTTAGAATATCACCATGACATGATAATGGATAACACCAACATCCTAATGTTTTATATTTTAATTCATGTAAAGAATTCATTAATTCTTTGTTATTTAACAAATATTCTTCATATTTTTGAATCGATTCTTGTCTTGTATCAACTTTAAATTCTGCTATTGTATCATTTTTATGTGAATATGGATTTCCCCATTTAGAAGGTCTACCTATATAAATATCAAATTTTTCTTTTTTACAATGTACTACTTTACACATTATATACCATCTTTTATTTTTTTAATTTTTTTAAATCTTAACTTCAATTTATTAACATATATTTTAGTTAAATTAAAAAATTCATCATCAGTTAACAAACCCTTTTTATTCTTATTGGATAAAATAAAATTTGTTATTATATCAATATTTTTATCATTTTCAATATCTTTGACATTAACATGTAACATTATATCACCAGTATTTACAATAATACTACTTAATTTTGTTTTATTAAATATATCTAGATATGATTCATAATAAGAATCACCCTCATTAAAATAACAACCACCAATATCATTTTCTCTGAATTTAACTGGTTTACCAGACATTACCCAATTAGCAAAAAATTCATATATAGACTCTTTTTGTTCTTGTGTTAATCTATTTGAATAATCTTTCATATTATTTATTTTTTAATAGTTTGATTATTTTATATTTTCTTTCAAAAATTTTAAATTTTTCATCTATACATACAGTATCAGATAATTTTGGGTAATCTTTGTAAAAATTATAATATTTTTTTAGAATATCAATATCAATATCAGTCATAATAGATATGCAGTTAAGTATATTTATACTGCCATCTTTTTTAATTGATTTTGATATTTTATCATTATACATTGATATCATTTTATTATATTATTTAATTTTTCTTTTCTTAGTAATAATTTAATTCTATTTTCATCTCTTTTAATATAATTATAATGATGTAAATAAATACATGGATATTTACCGTATATTTTTTTATATTTATCAATAATTAAATCATCTACATTATAAATTGATGAAATGATATCATAATGTAATTTTTTTGTAATACTCATAAATTTATTCCCATTTGAAAAAATGAACAGGTATTAAATCAACTTCCATACCATTAAAATTTTCAATTAAAATATTATTATCATTATCATCAATAGCAAAAGCAATAATATTGTCATTTATTGATATTTTAATATTAGGCACATTATTTTTAATATCGTTTATAAAATTAGATACCATATTAGTTGTATCGTCAGTAATAATACCTTTATCATCAAAATTTATATCGGGAAATATTTTAATCATATCTCCTATAAATGATGTATTTATAATAATACCATTATAAACTTCAATATTGAATAATGTCATAAGATATATAATATTCTTATGATATGTTTTTAATCCAGAAAAAACATAACCAGGTTTATAATATTTAGTTATATAATGTTTAATTATACCATCTAATTCATTATCATTAAATACATTTTTTATATAATTATAAAAATTTAATAATTCATCTTTTTTATAATCATTTATATCAATATCATATATAAGATGAAGTAATCTTTTTTTACTCTTATCATTGTATTCTTTAATAGATGGGTATTTACCTAAAAATGAACTATATATAATATTTTCAGCTTCTACATTGGATATATCATTTGATGTTTTAATTATCCCTTTTTTAGCTTGTTGTTTTTCTATGATTTCTCTAATTTTAGGATTAATATCATATTTTTTCATTAAGTCCATATTTATAAGTTTTTATAGTTTTTTAAAAAATTAATTTCTTCTTTTGTTATAGATTCTAATCCTGATTTTTGTATTTTATATAATATTTCATCTATATCTAATGATTGTATATTATTATAGTTAATTTTATCATCTTCTCTTAATAAATCATTTTGTCTTTTTATAATACCCTTTAACTCTATTATATAATTTGTTTGTTTATTACAAATATCAATATATTCGCTATTTTGTTTCATTAATTTTTTAGCAGAATCATATATAGATTCAGATGATTTCATTATTTTTTTAATTGTTAAACTAGTTCTCCATAATCTAATGGATAGAATAGCAATTATTGAAGATAATATTATTACTAATATATTTAAGTTCATTTAAAATTATTTTTAGATATTAACAATTTGTTTTTCTGTTGGTTCTACTACTTTTAATGGCACAAATAAATCATAACCATTATCATCTTCCATATGATTTATTTTATCAATTGACCAATGACCAAATTTATTTCTCATATAAAGAAATTTATCACCATCCCATTTAGCAACACTGGCATTTCTACACCTACCTAAATAGTAATTACCAATAATTAAATCTTTTTTCGGTATAACACCTTTACTAAAAAGTTCATTGTACATAGATTCTGGTATTGGTTTAGGTAAACGACCAACTTTATAATAATTAGTTTCGTCAAATTTTTCAATATTTGGATAATGTATCATGTTTAAAATGTTTAAATACAAAAATAATAAATAAATTTTAAATATCAAAACTTATTCATTATTATCGTCATCTTTTTTTCTTGTTCTTGTATTTTTTTGTGTATCTTCTTTTTGTGTATCTTCTTTACAGATGAACAGTTGATAAAGTTCTAGTATTCTACTTATATCACCATATTCTTTTAAGAATTTCTCATGTGAACTTGCTATAATAAGCGGATCTACTGTTATTTTACCTTTATGTGATTTATATGCATCATGTAATATCATATATTCTTCTGTTAAGAATTTAACTTTTTCTACTAATAATTCAATTAAGTTCGATTGTTCTATTTCAATTTTATTCTTCATAATATTTTTTATTTTATTTTAGTGTAAAATTATTATTAAGTTTTTAATATATAATAACAAAAATAAATGGTATAATATTTGTTTTATAATTATTAAAAAAAAACAAAAATTATGAAAACAAAAATTATTTTATTCTTATTAAGTTCAATTTTATTTTTGAGTTGTTCTACATCTAATAAATTATCTAAAAACTCCGATGATATTTATTATAATGATAATATTGAAACAAAAAATATCCAAAATAAAGATTTTTACTCCGATTTAGAAAATAAGTATAATGATATTCTTAGTAATGATACTACTAATAATATTGATACTGTTATTTATAAATCAGAAAATACTAATCCATATGAAAATATAGTATCAAATTCTTATCAAGAATCATATGAAAGAAGATTAAATGCTAGAAAATATGGTTTTAGTACATATTTTTATAATAATGACTATTGGTATGCACAATCATACGCATTTGATCCTTTTTATAGAATTATAATTATAAATGATCATGTATGGGTTGAACCTTGGTATATATCAAATATGTTTTCACATTCAATATATTATAGGTATAATTATTGGTATAGATATACATATAGATATACATATTTTTGGAATTACCCATATTATAATTATCATAATTATCATAATTATCATTGGGCAAATTATTATCAAAATAGAAATTATCAAAATAGAAATTATAATAATATACATTATGGTAGAAGACCAACAAATAATCCAATTGAAATAAATAGACAATATAACAGGGATAGATACGGAGATAGAAATTATAAACAAGAAAAACCAGTAGAATTAACTAGACCAAATAAACCAGTAGAATTAACTAGACCAAATAAACCAGTAGAATTAACTAGACCAAATAAACCAGTAGAAGTAAATAGACCAAATATATCAAATAGACCAAATAAACCAGTAGAAGTAAATAGACCAAATAATATGAATAGGAATTATAAACAAGAAAACAGGACAGATAGACCAAAATATTATCATAAACCAAAATCTAATAATAGAAATATTTATAATAGACCATCTATCAGTCCATACGATAATATTTTAAAAGATAGTGATAATAGAAATAATAATAGAAATAATAATTCATATAGAACACCAAATTCAAATAACCAAATACGAAATAATAATGGTTCATCAAGGAGTTCAGTTGGATCATCGAGAAATTCTAGTGGTTCATCAAGGAGTTCAGTTGGATCATCGAGAAATTCTAGTGGTTCATCAAGGAGTTCAGGTAGTTCTTCAAATAATAAAAGATAAAATAAAAAACCCCGAATTAATTCGGGGTTTTTTATTTATTTGTCATTCATATTTGTTATAGTATCACCTGATATTGGTATTAACATTTTAGTTATATTAACTATCTCTAATTTATCTTCTGTTTGAGATTTCGCAATAATTATCTTATCTCCATTTACAACTTCTTTTGTTATAATCTTTATAGATACTTCATCTTGTATATATTTTTGTATTGCTCTTTTTAATGGTCTTGCTCCCATATCTTCATCCCATCCTTTTTCAAATATAAAATCTTTAGCAGTTTCATCCAATTCAATATCGATATTATTATCAATTAATCTATTTCTAAAATTATCTAGTTCAATATCAATAATACTTTTAATATTATCTTTACTAAGACTATCGAAATGAACAACTTCATCAATTCTATTTAAGAATTCGGGTGAGAATTTTTTCTTTAATTCTTTTTCAACAATTGATTTACTCATAACTTGTTTATCACTATTAAATCCAATTCCAGCTCCTCTTAGTTTTGCTTCTTTTGAACCAATATTTGAAGTCATAATAATAACAGTATTTTTAAAATCAACAGTTCTTCCCTGACTATCTGTTAATATACCATCATCAAATACTTGTAATAGTACATTCCATACATCATTGTGTGCTTTTTCGATTTCATCTAGAAGGATAATAGAATATGGCTTATTTTTAACTGCATCTGTCAATTGTCCACCATCTTCGTGACCAACGTATCCAGGAGGTGCTCCAATTAATCTAGATACAGAGTGTTTCTCCATATATTCTGACATATCTATTCTAATATAATCTCTTTCACTATTAAATAATTGTTCAGCCAATTTTTTAACCATATGTGTTTTTCCTGTACCAGTAGGACCTAGTAATAAAAATGTACCAATTGGTCTTTTTCCATCATTTAATCCAGCCTTGTTTCTTAATATAGCCATTGATATTTTATCAACTGCGTCGTCTTGTCCAATTATCTTTTTCTTCAATTCAAATGGTAAATTTACAAGTTTAGATGTATCATCATCTGTTATATTTTTAGATGGTATATTTGTCATTATAGAAATAACTTCATATACATCTTCTTTTCTAACCTTTTTTCTTTTTGATAATCTTTTATTTTTAAGATCATTTTTCATTATTTCAAGTTCAGATTCTATTGATCTTTGTTGTTTTAACAATTCTGCCGCTGATAAAAAATCTTGTTCTGATACTTTTTTTAATTTTTGTTTAGTTATTTCATCTAATTCATTTTCCTTATTGATTATATCAACAGGTGTTTCAATATTAATCCTAACAGATGCACCAGCTTCATCCATAACATCAATCGCTTTATCAGGAAATTGTCTATCAGATATATATCTATCAGATAATTTTAAACATGCTATTATGGATTCATCTGTATATTCCACCATGTGGTGATTTTCATATCTATCTTTAAGATTTTTAAGAATTTCATATGTTTCATTATATGTTGGTTCATTTACTCTAATTTTTTGGAACCTTCTTTCTAATGCACCATCTTTTTCGATCTTTTTATATTCTTCATTTGTAGTAGAACCAATGCAACTAATTTCACCCCTTGATAATGCTGGTTTTAAAATATTTGCAGCATCTAATGATCCTGTTGATCCGCCCGCTCCAACTATTGTATGAATTTCATCAATATAGATAATAATATCTGAGTTTTGTTTTAATTCATCGACAATTTTTTTCATTCTTTCTTCAAATTCTCCTCTGTATTTAGTACCAGCTACAACAGAACCCATTTCTAGTGATAATATTCTCTTATTATGTAAAATATCAGGTGTTTCTTTATTGATGATAGCTTGTGCTAAACCATCAACAATAGCAGTTTTCCCAACACCTGCACTACCAATAAGAATAGGGTTATTTTTTTTCCTTCTAGAAAGGACTTGTGCAATTCTTTTAATTTCTTTTTCTCTACCGATGACAGGATCTAACTTATTTTGTTTTGCTAAATCTGTTAAATCTGTACTAAATTCATCTAGAATTGGTGTTTTTGTTTTTTTATAAGGTACATTAGTTCCAGTTGGATTATCATCTTTTTCCATATTAGAATTTTTATTAAATACTTTATTATAAATATTTTCAGCATCGGTATATGTAACATTTGGTATAACTTTAGCTCTTATAATAGATAATACAAGATGCTCTGTTCTTACGATACTTGAATTAAACTTTTTTGCTTCTAATTGGGATTGCATCATTATATTTTGTGCTTCGGTACTTAATGATGCTAAATCGTCATCTTTTTTTTCAATTGTATCAACAGATATTGGATCACTATTTAAAAATGTTTTCATTTTTTTCTTAGCATTATCAATATCAATAATATTTGATAGTATTTTATAACCATTACAATCATTTGTACTTATTATTCCAAATAATAAATGAGGAGGTTCAATTAAACCATTAGAGTACTCCTTTGCTTTCTTAATTACTTTTTTAAAATTTTCTGAATATTCCATATAGTTGCGTTTTTAGTTTTTATAATATATATTAATTTTATTGAATTGTTTAAATTGTCAAAAAATGTACCATTTATTTACTTACTGACAAATTAACATATTTTAAATGGTATGTTCATTTATTCACATAGTGTTTTTAATTCTTCCCATGTAGGTGTGGTTCCTTCGTGCACAAAAAATTCAATACCATCTGCAATGCCGTCAATATCCAAATACCATTTAGGATTTGTCCTATCAATATATTTTAAGACACCTTTTCCATTAACGGTATGTAAATATGCACTATCATAAGGTGCTCCATCCATAATAAAATGATTAACAATTGACGAATAAGTGAAAATTGATTCATTTTCAATTTCCATAACCATAAATTTGCGCATATCATACCAATCTTTTACAAAATTACCAGTATTAAATATTTTTTATGATTTTTATCATAATGTAATTCAACACTACTGTAATTTAAATTGGTTTTATTTCCCTCGTCATATCTGATATAAATATATACCATATCTATAGTTTTTGAATTAAAATTCCATCTTTATCAAACATTATCAAATCAAATCCTAATACTTTTATATTCTTATCTTTATAAAATTCTGATAGTGAACCAACATTTTTTCTAACTTCTGAAAAATTATGAGATCTTTCTGACATAATTTTAATTTGTTCATCGGTTGGTTCACTTTCAAAAAATATAATAAAATTATCAGAATTTGAATTATCCAACGCAACTGGTCTATAACATCCATGATCATCAGGTAAATCTTTAATATTACTAAATAAATTTGATATATTCATGTCAACAAATTCATCACCTACTCCACATTCTCCTAATTGACCAGTCATATATGCACACATTTCTCTCTCAAAATTACCTGCATAAGAATCAGTTTTAACTTTAAATCCCCAATAAATTTCTTTCATATTATTAATCAATTTCAACGGTTGCTTCTAAATTTCTACTATTTAATCCTTTTTTTAATTTCATCATTTCATCAAATGATCCAGTTTTAACAACTGATTTACCCTTGTTGTGTGCTTCCATTGTTACTCTAATACATTCTTCACTTGATAATTTACAAATATCATATAACGCTAACATTACATCCATAATATCATTGACATGATCATTCCATAGTATTAGTCTATAAACATCAGATTTCGAATTTTTAATACCTAATTCACTTAATAAATCGGTTATGCTATCAGTATCAGATGATACACTACTTTGTATATCATTTAACATTTGCTCATATTTGTCTCTACTATACATCATACATATTAATATTTTTACAAAAATACTATATTTTTTTATAATTAAAAAGCTTTTTTAAATTTTTTATTTAAATATTCAGATTTTCTTTTTAATCTAAAATTATTAATGTATATAAAATACTTTTTATCATTAGTAAAAACATCATTGCAATCTTTACACATTCCCATATTTATATCCCTATTGACATTATTTTTAGATTTTCCGCAACATGAACAAGTATTATTAGTTTCAATAATATTATTAATAATATCAGTATTATTACTTTTCTTCCTTATTAATCTATTAATCGAATATTTAACATCAATATCATTTAAAAAATTTTTATTTATACAAACTATTTCTTTTTTAACAACTTCTCCATATTTATAAAAATAAACATATTTTTCCGTTAAACAATTGAAAAAATCACTACTTAAATGACACCATATTGGTATATCTATTTTTAGAATAGGTCTATGATATCCATATTCATAAGTGTATGATCTTAATTTAGATATAGTATTACTATTTTTTAAACAATATGATTTTTTATTAATAGCGTCAATCTTTAAATATGGACATAAATTACAACTGTTTAATTTTAAACAGGTTGGTTTATCATCAACAAATGTAGATATATATTTATCCATTAAATTAAATTTTAATATCTTTCAAAACTTTTATTGTAGATTTTATTTTTTTATTTCTTTTTAATCTAAAGTTATTAAGATATGATAATCTTTTATTATAATCATTATTTTGGGATAATTCCCAGCATGTATCACACATACCAAAATTAACTGACCTATTAACACTTGTATCTTCTTCTCCACATAAAGAACACACTAATCCTTGATTATATTTTTTAATATCTGTAGTAATTGTATTATTATCTGTTCTTATATCATTATAACTATGTATAAATCCTTTCATATCATAATTATAATATAATGTGTCTAAGTTCAAAACATCAAAATCCATAGTATTTATGGATAAACTATTTTCATATACTTTAAATGTATAATAAAATTTATGAATTAAATCAGATAAATTATTTGGCAATTCACACCATTTTGGGATATTAATAAATTCATATAACGAATATTTATCAATATCATAAATGTATATGTTATTTTTTATAATATTATTTCCATCTTCGGAACTAAAATATCTACATTTACAATTTTTATTATTGAAATCTAAAGATAAAAGTGGGCATTTATTACAACTACTTAAGTTAACTATAACTTTCTTGTTTTTGTAATACGTTCTTATGTATTTTTGCATGCTTTAATTTTTTACAAAAATAATAAAATTATTTTAATAAAAAAAATTACATTAAATATTTTTTTATAGTATCTGATATCATTTTCTTATTTAATGGTTTTAATAAGATATCATTAAATATACTAATATCTCTAAATTCACTTGTACTATAAGCAGTAACTGCAATTATTGGTATATCTTTATTTAAGTTTTCTCTTATATATTTTGTTGCTTCTATTCCATTCATTAATGGCATTTGTATATCCATAAAAATTAAACTTATATCAGAATTATTAATAAATATATTTATACACTCTTTACCGTTATCAGCTTCTAATATGTCGATATTAAAATCAGATAATAACTCATTTAATAATAATCTGTTAACATCAACATCATCTACTATTAGAATTTTTGACATTTTTTATTTTTATATATTAAATAAACTATTTAGATTTTTTATCTTTTTTATCCATTTTACTATCTTTATTAATATCTCTAATATTTTTTTTCCAAATTGATTTAGGTGTATAACTATATCCCATACTTAAATAATTATTAACTTCTGATTCTTTTACTCTAATAATTTGATCATTTTTCTTTAGTGTTTTCATAATATTATATTTTATTTTTATATTTTATTATAAAAAATTAAAATAGTTTAAAAAATAAATCCCTTATAATTAAGGGATTTATTTTTAACTAAAAAGTAATCCTGGTTTTTTATATTCTTCTTGTTGATATATTTCATTTAATTGTTCAGGTTTCAGATCATTTTTATCCCAACCTTTTTCATTGATATATTTATCAACAAATTTCTCTCTAAGATCTTTTAAATCTTTTTCAGATAGACCAGTTTCTTTAATAATTTGTTCTTTCATAATCATTTATTATTTTTTATTATATATAAAATATTAAAAGTTATAATTATTTAATTTTATTTCTTTTAAAATCAATAAATTACAATTTTTATTTTTAATTTTATTTATTTTTAATTTTCTTATATATAAATCATCATATATTGGTACCAATCTATTATCATCCCATCTCATATTACCATCTAAATATATTTTTATTTTATTCGCTAATATTCCTATAAGACCTATTTTATCATGATTAAATGATAATTTACTATGTGATGGTATATTATCCATTAAATTTGATATTATATTACCATTAGTTTTAATTTTCGTAAAATTGTAAATATTAGAAAATTTTATAATATCCATAATAATTTGTCTATTTATAGTTGATATATTATGTAATAATGATATGGTATCATTAATATCTATATTAATATCTTCTATCATTGTTTATAATAATTATCATAATCTATTTTAGTAATAAAATTATCAAATGTTGTTCTAACAATTTTACCATTATCATCTTTTAAATAAATTAAATATTTAGTATTAAAATCATTGTCAATTTTAACATTAATATCAATTATACTATACTCTTTATCTAATGTAAAATTTTTTTGACATTTTATACAAACCAATTTGTGATTTTTTAATTTTAATAGTATCCCTTTAATTTGTTGAGATAATGATTCTAATTTCTTATTAATATACTTACTTTTATTTATGGGTTTTGGTTTAGGTTCTTCACCATCAACTTTATCACCTTTTATTTCATTACAAGGTTTACATAAAAGTTGATAATTTTCTAATTCATTTTTGCCCCCTTTACTTTTTGGATAAATATGATCAATTGTATACATATAAGGTTCACCGTTATCATCACTATATAAATCTAAATGCCATCTACCCGCATTATCTTTTGCTGAAGCAAAATATTCTGGTATTTTATTACAATACTGACATTTTAATCCATCCCTATCAATTAAACTTTTTATTATATTAGCTCTTTTTAAAGAGTCGCTCATATCTTTAACATGAAATATTAATTCATCTGGTATTTTATTTTCTTTTAGTAAATCAAAGACCTCTTTTATTGTATATTTTTTATAAATCTTATAACCATGATTGTTTCTTGGCATATCTTATATTAAATTAATTTTAATATCTTATATTTTATGATATTAGATAAGTTTAAAAATAAGGACAAAATATGTCCTTATTTTTAATAATTTTTATTATAGGTATAGATATAATCAACAGGATTAACTGGTCTATTATTTAATAAAATTTCATAATGTAAATGATTATTAGTTGACATACCAGTACTCCCAACATAACCTATTTTTTCGTTTAATTTAACATGTTGACCTTTTTTAACAGATATTGAACTTAAATGCGCATAAACAGTCTTATATCCATATTTATGTTGTATTACAATTCTATTTCCATATCCTGTTTTATCTTTATAAATATTTTCTACAACTCCATCCGATGTAGAATACACTTCAGTTCTTTTAGTTGCTGAAATATCAATACCTTCATGAAATGACCATTTTTTAGTTATTGGGTGTCGTCTATAACCAAATCCACTTGTTATTCTAATTAAATCACTAGATGATATAGGTGTTAGTGTAGGTAAATGATATATTGAATCAACCAATACATTAATTTTACGATTTAATGAATCATATATAATATTTTGATTATTTATTTCATTATATAAATCTGTTATAGTATAATTACTATAATCTGAATAGTTCACATCTAAAGAAAGACTTAATGATTTTCTTATTAAATCTTGTTCTCTTTCTTTTATTGTTATTAATTCATTTAAAACTATATTTTTTAATGAATCTTTCTCTTTATATACTAATTCTGTTTCTTTTTTAAAATTTTCTATAATTTTAGATTCGTCTGGATGTATTGATACACTGGATATAGATAAAAAGATTACAAAAATAAATGCAAAATTAAATAATAAAAATTTTCTTACTAATTTTGATTTTTCGTTTTTATACACTTCATTTTTAATTAATTCTGTATTCATTATAAAAATTATTTTTTCTAGATATAATAAAATATTAAATATTATATCGGTTAAATTATCTATTTTATATATTTTTTATAGTTGATTCTGATTATATCTATATAAATACTTTATAATCAATATCTTAATAAAAAACGAATAAATATGATTTTATTTAATTAAAAATTTCAATTTTTATATTTTATTTTAATTAAAATTAAATAATGAATAAAAAAACATATTTTATTCATATGAAAAATTCGTATATATTAAATTTTAAATATTAAAAAATCAAAAAACATAATTTATATTCATATTTATATGGTTTTAATTTATATTTAAAATAAAAATATAGATATAATTTCATTAATATTTTAAAATATAAAAACCGGATATTATCCGGTTTATTCTATTCCATTGTCGTCAATGTATTTAAATTTCTTTTTGACAATTGACTGTATTAATGATCGACCTTTGCTTATTTGAGATTTTATTGTTGATAAATTGGTATATGTTCTATATAAACAGTCTATTTGACTATTATTATCTATTTGAACATTTTTAATATTTTTTAATTCATTTTTATTAAAAATAAAAGTTTTACCTGGTTTTACTTCCATTTGTAAACAATCAGTATCATTATATTCAAAATTAATATAACAATAATCAGTTCCATTATTTTTAATTTTTATATCTAAAAATTCTGACGCATTTGGTAAATCTATTTTATCCTTTTTATCAGTATTTATTATAATTTCTTTTGTGCACATTTCAGCAATTTCTAAATATGGTCTATTTTCTATCTCCCTCATAATCATAACCTTTTTATATTTATCAGGTAGATTAAATATAGTACTTCTTACAATTTCAGCCTTTTTAATAATTGATTTATCTAATTCTATATTATAATTATCATCTGTATCTATATTAGGGATAATATTAATAAGATTAAGATTATTATCATTATAATCTTTGTCTAAAGATACTACAGACATTCTTTTTTTGTCCTTAAAATCTTTTTTTACTAAATTTTCAGCTATTTTATATAACCAAGTATGTATTTGAGATTTTTCTTTATTATAGTTATTTATTTTTAATAATGCTTGTGTAAATGCATCATCAGCAAAATCTTCTGCTATATATTGATCTCTTGTATATCTTGTTAAATACCATACTAATTTTGGTTTGTGTTTGTGATAGAATGACTCAAATTTTTGTCCAGTTATTTTTTCAAATTCAATAGATAAACTATTATTTTTTTTCATAAAAAAGAGGTAATTTTTTGATTAAACATTTTAAGAAACTATTATAGTCATAATTTCTTAAAATGTTTAATTTTTTTTTAAATTTTTTAAATTATTTAATATAATTATTATAGTACTTTATTCACTTTCATTTTCATTTTCACTTACATCAGTACCATAAATATACATATCTGAATTTGTCAATCGATTAGTATTCCATACCATATAATTTCCTAATAATGTTTGCCATGTATTTTCATCTACGTTTAGTTCTCTTTCACTTCTATCATTTATTTCTATATTTTCCATATTTTCGGATAATGGTCTTCCTTGTAATATTTGTTCTTCTTGATCTCCCATTAATCTTCTAGAAGATGGAAATCTGGTGTCACTTGATCTTCTAATTCTTCTTGGTAAATCCATGTGCGATCCATCTCCTTCTTCTTCTGTTGAATATCTTTCTGTTGGGTGTATTCGCCTATTTTCAGAACTAGATTGGTTATTACTGATGATATGATCACTATCATAATAAGAATGATGAAATTTAAGATAGTCTTCGAGTTTGTCTTTTTTTTTAACAACTTTTTTTGGTGGAGAATTATCAACTATAATATCACCATTATCATCTAGTTTAAATCCTCTTCCGATCATTTTAAAATGAATAATTACTCGTTGAGTTTTTTTATTATCAATGAAAGCTTCTCTTACACTATCTTCAAAAATATAAGTATTTAAATAATCTGAATAGACACACCTATCAGCTAAAAAGTATTTTCGTTTACCAAGGATTTCAGATTTAACAATCTTATTTGATCCTTTTATAGCCCGTAATCCATCAGTATTATGAACATATACTGAATCTGATTCATATACCCAGTCATCATCTATTTGACAATATACTGATTCATATCTAAGTATATCATCATCATAATATCTACTATAAACTCTAGGTCTATGATCTACTTCATCTATATAACTACCTTGTGGATCAATTAAATGAATATGTGGTGATGTTTTTAATAATCTACCGTCATTACATAATCTACCTGTCTCTGTATTATATACAGATAATGTATCCAAATATGGATAATATCTAAATTTTTTATTATTTAAATATACATCCATAATAAAATTACTAGGGGTATATAAAGAATCATTTCTAGTATCAACAATTACATTATTCCAACCATAGGTTTGTCTCTCTTTATGTAACCACCCATTTTTCCTAGCATAATCTTTAAATATTTCAACATCAAAATCATTTACTGAATAAATTCTATCCATATAAATTCTACTTTCTGGGTTATCTAATTTCCAAAGTACTGCTCTAGCTCTTAATTTATTTTGGTCGTCTTTAAGAATAAGCATACTTATCTTATCTGGATTTTTTACATATAAATCAAGAAATTTAGTAGATTCATCATATCTTAAACAAGATTTTCCAAGTGGTGTATCACCATGTGTAAATCTAGTATAATTCTTAAAGTTATACCAAAATGCAATATCTTTACCTGATACGATTTCAAATCTATCGTAATTTTCGTTCTTTTCCCTTTCGGCTTTGAACATATTTACAAATGTTTCAATATCTATTGGAGGACAAGGTATAGGGCTACCTTTTGGATTATTTACAGGAAATGCATCACCAAATAAAAGTTTGATAACTTTACCAACTTTCATTTCAGACCTTTTTTCTTTCCATGCTTTTTCAGAATATTTATAATCATATTCTCTTTGTAGTTCTTTTACTTTATTGGAATAGATAAAAGTAATAGTATCATTAGATTCACCGATATCTAAATAAGATATTGGAAATCTATTATAATGCCTAAATTGTTCCATTATAGTATTGGAAATACGATGATTAATTTTACTTAATAGTTCAATCAATCTTTGTGAACCATAGATTGTGATACATTCTCTTTTCATATTTTATAATTAATATATTAGTAATTTTATTATTTAATACAAAGATATAACAAAAAATTAAAATAAAAAATAATTTTAAAAAATTTAACATTTAATTTTTTGGTGGCGGAATTACAACCTTATCTTTCATTTTATTTATGACATCAACTATTGATATTGGTTTATAATCTAACATTTCACAAGACACATTAATAATCCTACCTGGATGATTTTCAAAATATTCTTTGGAATTATCATGTGTATGTCCACAAACATGTATAGAACCTCTCCATATTCCATCCCATGAATAAATTGGATAATGAAAAAGAACAAATTTATATTCTTTTTCTTCATGTGTGTATTTAAAAGTATGATAATCCTTTACCCATTCAAATCTATCAATAAACCTATTGATTATTTTTGGTTTATCATGATTACCTGCAATAAGATATATTTTACCATTCAATTTATTTGCGACATATTTACTAAAGGTATTACCATTCATTTTATATGTCATATCTCCTAAATAATAGACTTCATCATCAGGTGATACAACTTCGTTCCATGAATCGAACATACGTTGATTCATGTCAATAACGTCTTTAAATGGACGATTTTGCATATGAATTATTGCATTGTGTCCCCAGTGATGATCACTTATAAAATATATCATAATTTTTTATCGTATTTGATTACAAAGATAAGAAATAAAATATTAAATAACAAATATTTTGTTTTATAAATTTTATATATATTCTAAAATATTTAAAGTCTAAAATTATGAAACATATTAAAACATATAATGAATCAATAAGACATCTTTTAAAGGGTAAAAATAAGGATGAAATGAAAAACATAGTTTATAGTTTACCAGACTATAAAAAATATGTTTATATAGAAAAACATGATTTATATGATTTATTTACTGAAAAAGAATTAGAAGAGTTTGAATCTAAATCACCTGAAATAAGTGAAATGGGAAAGTGGTTTGATTTCCAAGTTGAAGATACACAATACCATATTCTTATTCAGGATAATGATATAGATACAATTATTATATTAGATGAAAATCTTAAAGAAATAGAAGATTATGATACATTTGAATACATAAATGAAATGGAAGATTACTTAAAACCTTATTTATAAAAAAAATAAAAAGTTTATGAAATATTTAAAAACATATAGGAAACAATATAACTTTTGTAATGAATCCATAAAACATTTTTTAAAGGGTAAAAGTAAGAATGAAATAATGAAAAAAACATCTAATTTAAAACCAATAGAAAAAATGAATTATGCAATTAAATATGGTATAGACTGGTTAGCACAAGAAGCTATTGATGATGGAATTGACATTAATATGATATATATTGATTTAAGAACTGTTGTAATGAACAACGAAATTAGTATTTTAAAAATTTTAATTAATAATAAAATATCAATAAATGAACTCAATAGTGCAATTCTATATGCAATAGAACATAATAAATTAGATATATTAAAATTATTAGTTAATTATGGTTGTGATATAAAAACTGATGATAATTTTATTGAATATTATAATTTTTATTTAACATATTTACAATTTGCTGTAATAAAATTAAAATCTGATGATAATATGGTTAAATATTTAATTGATAATGGTGCTTATAATTATATTCCAAAAGAAATACTAGTAGATATATTAAATATGAATAAATTTGATGTAATTAAAGTATTAATAGATAATATTAAAGGTATGAAGGAAGCATATCAATATTTATACGATGAACATAAAAAAATAATTGAAAAATTAGAAAAAGTATTATAATTTATGAAATATTTAAAAACATATAGGGAACAATATAACTTTTGTAATGAATCCATAAAATATTTTTTAAAACCAAAAAAAGAAGAGGATGTATTAAATATTATCAATAAATTAACACCCAAAGATAAATTATATAAAGGATGTACATATGGATTATTATCTGTTGTTAAAGATGCAATAGAAAAAGACGGAGTTGATCCATCAATTAGTAGAAATGAACCATTAGAAATAGCATGTGAACATGGTAATATAGATATTGTTAAATATTTATTAACTTTTGATTCAGTTGATCCTTCTACAGATAGAAATAGTCCAATTATATCTGCTGCAATGTATGGATATGAAGATTTGGTAAAATTATTATTAAAAGATGAAAGAGTTGACCCATCTGATAAACATAATAGAGCATTAAAAAAAGCAGATCAAAATAAATATAATAAAATTGTTAAAATACTTTTAAACGACGATAGAGTTATAAATAGATTAAAAATGGATGATGAATTATCATTTTATATAAGAGAAAAAAATTATGAAAATACAAATGAAAGTTTAAATGTATCTAAATACGAATGGGAATATAGTAGAATAAATAATAAAGTTGGTAAATTATATTATGCATCAAAATATAAATTATCGGTCGCAAATCTATATGAACTATCTAAATTATTAACTAATTTTTCTGATAAGGAAGTAATGTTAATGACAATAACAGCAATATCGATATTAACAAGGGAAAGTAAAGAAAAAGTTGAAAAATTATTTGAATTATTATCACAATACAATATAAGTCAAAAAGATATAGATAATCTAGTTAATAAGTTCACTACTATAAAGAATATATTTAAGGTTGTTGCATCAAAATACGATATAGTAATAAATAATATTTATGATATGTTATCGAATACGACTTTATTAATACCATTTATAAACGTTTTAATAACATTAATAGAACATCAGAAGTTAAATATAGATATTTTATCTAAACCCTTAAATGATATTAAAAATGAATTAGGTGACGATAAATATAATTTAATGTTTGATAGAATTGAAAGGAAATTATCTATAATGGTATCAAATACATCTAAATTTAAAGATGTTAAATACACTGAACCATATAGAAAAAGTCATGAATTAAAACCAATTCATATGAGAACAAAAAGAATTACATTATAAATGAAATATTTAAAACCATATAGGAAACAAAGTAACCTTTGTAATGAATCTATAAAACATCTTCTAAAACCTAAAAGTGAAGATGATATAAAAAATTCTATAATGAAATCAAATTCATCAGATAGACTAGATAAAATTTTTAGATTTAAATTAAATCACTTATTTAGTGATGATGAAATATTAGAAATATGTAAAAATTTAACACCAGATGAAAAGTTATATAAGGGTACAAGACATAATATACCTATTTTAATCAAACAGTCCATATTAGACGGTGTAAATACTGGTAAAAATAATCAAATGTTAATAAAATTCGCATCACAAAATGGATATCCTGATATTATAGAAATGTTATTAAAAGATGATAGAGTTAATCCAGTAGTTCATAATAATCTACCAATTGCATACGCTGCAGAAAATGGACATTTAGATGCTGTTAAAGTATTAATGAATGATAAAAGAGTTGATCCATCAGATCATAATAATGATGCTATAAAATATGCATTAAGAAATAATCATTTAACTGTAGTTAAAGAATTATTAAAAGATAAAAGAGTTGTTGATAAATTAGAACCGGATGATAGATATAAAATTAGAATAGAATTGGAACATGGTTATAAATCATTATTTAAAGATATAGAAAGAAAAATGAAATCAAATGAATCCATAAAACATCTTCTAAAACCTAAAAGTGAAGGTGATATATTAAAAACAGTTGAAAAATTATCACCACAAGAAAAATTACAACACGCTTGTGAATATGGTATTCTTTGGTTATTTAAACAAGCATTGGATGAAGGTGCAAATCCTGCATATCAAGATAATTATCCTATAAGATACGCATCAGCAGGTGGACATTATACAATAGTTAAAATATTATTAAGTTTTGATAGTGTTGATCCATCAGATTTAAATAATGTTGCTATACAGGTTGCTCATTATTATAAACATAAAGATGTTGTGGAATTGTTATTAGATGATAAAAGAGTTAAAAAATCACTACCTAAACATTTATTAGAAAGGTATATAAAATATGTATATGATGATTTACATGAATCAAATATAATAAGAATTAATGAGTTTGTTCAAAATGATGATATAAAATATTGGGCATTATACTATCATATTTATGATAATTTTTTCTCCAAATTAGATAATAGAGAAGAAATTCAAGAATTAAGAAATAAACTAATTGATGAATTTGGTGAAGAATTAGCACCAGTTATCAACTTTTTTGCTGATTATAGACTTAAAAAATTGGATATTTAAAAAATATATTGTATATTTGTACCATAAAAATCTAACATTATGGATAAAAATACAGAAACACCTAAATTCTTTAGTGAAAACGTATGGTTAAAAAGATTAGGATTGGTAATTTTAATTTTAGGTATGTATCCTAATATTGTTGCTGAATATCCTGTATATGTAGATTATATTATTAAATTTGTAGTTGGTGCAATTATTTTATCATATGTTTTAAAAATGGTAGTTGGATTTTTTAAATCTCTTCTAACTTAGACATTCTATTTAATAATTTTTCAATTTTTTCTTTTCTCATCAATAAATCATAATCGATACTTTCAGCCCAATCATATATTATATTCATGTCTATATCATTATATGATGAATGTGAATTAAAATCAATTGTCATTTCTTCAATAATAGAGTTATAAAAAACCATACATGTATTATCATATATTATTAACTTTGATGGTTTTTTAGTATTACTAATTTTAGTATTATTGGACATAGTTAAATATATTTCATATAATTTATTTATAACATAATGATTATTATCTACTTTTAATCGTATATTATTTGTAAATATTTGATAATTATTATTTTGTGTTAATGTCATATTTCCCTTTGAAATATTAAATTTTACATCTAATCCATCATATTCATATATACAAACCATTAAACAAAAATTGTTTTTTAATTATATAGATTAAAATATAAAATGTTTTTAATTTAAATAACTATTTAATATATTATCGATATCATCAATATCATTATAAGGTATTCTCAGTAAATTTATGTTATTATTTTTACAATATTCGGTTTTAATGGAATCTCTTAATTTTTGTTTTTTAAATGATTTAATTCCACCAAAATATTCATTAACTTCAAAATGTTGTTTACCGTCAAATTCAATACATAAATTATAATCAGGTATATAAAAATCAAATTTTAAGGGGTTTATATGTTTACAGTCTTTGAAGGATTTTTGGTGTATGTGATCAATTTTATTATCATTTAAATATTTTTTTATGGATAATTCACCTTTAGATGATTTACATATAGGACATCCATTATTTTTAATGTGATATTTTGGTTTTTGTTCAAAAATACCATGAATCGGACAAATTATTTTTACTTCAGTTAAATTATTTTTATACTTAACTAATGAATAATCATATTTATCATTATGTATTTCTTTTGAATCTTTAATAAATTGTTCATAATTCTTTCTTTTTTTACCACTACAATCATAACACCCTTTATTTGTTAAATGACTACTTGGTAATTGTTCAAAAATACCATGAATCGGACAAATTATTTTTACTTTAGTATAATTGTTTATATATTTAACTAAAGAATAATCATATTTATTATTGTGTAATTTTACAGATCTATCAATAAAATCAACTGTTGTTAATTTTTTATTATTAGAACATACAGGACATCCAGATCCATTTAGATGATCAATTGATGATTGATTAAAAATACCATGTTTCGAACAAATTATATTAATTTTTATCATAGTGTTTTTATAATTAACTAAAGAGTAATCGTATTTATCACCATGAATATTTTTACATTTTTTTATAAATTGTTCTGTCGTTAATATATTTTTTGCACACTTATTACAACCTATATTTAACAGATGACTATTTGGTGTTTGTTCAAAAATACCATGAACTGGACAAATAATTTTAACTTTTGTTTTGTTATTTTTATATTTAACTAACGAGTAGTCATATTTATTGTTATGAATTATATTTGAACGTTTTATAAATTCATCTTTATTCAATCTACTATTACCATAACACAGTGGACATCCTTGTTTATTCAAATGATTTTTTGGTGTTTGTTTAAATTCACCATGTTTTTTACATATAATAATAACTTTTGTTTTAACATTAATATAGTTAACTAAACTATAATCATATTCAAAATTATGAACAATATTTGATTTATTTATAAATTGTTCTTTGGTAAATTTTTTATTTATAATCGCGCATTTAGGACAACCATTATTAATATGATTATCTGGTCTTTGTTCAAATATTCCGTGTTCTTTACATATTATTTTAACTTTAGTCTTACTATTTATATAATCAACTAAAGAATAGTCATATTTATAATTATGTTTTTCGTTTGATTTATTTATAAACTCTTCTTTATTTGACTTTTTCATATAATTATATATAAAAATAAAAGGTCTAAATTTACATTTAGACCTTTTATTTTTATCTATTAAACACCAATGATCTTATCGATGGCCCCATAATCCTTTGCCTCAATTGATGTCATCCAATAATCTCTATCACAATCCCATTCCACTTTTTCATAAGGTTGACCAGTTTTATCTGATATTATCTGATAAAGTTCATTCCTTAACATTTCAATTTGTTTAGCAGTAATTAAAATATCAGATGCTTGTCCTTGTACACCCCCTAATGGTTGGTGTTGCATAAGACGACTATGTTTTAATGCACTTCTTTCTTTACCAGAAATAGCAAGAATAAATGCCATCGATGCTGCCATTCCAGTTACCATAGTATTTACATCATTGGAAATGAAGTTCATAGTGTCCAATATGGAATATCCCGCATAAATCCCACCGCCCGGACTATTCAGATAAAGGTGAATTGGGCTATTATTATCATTAGATTGTAAAAATAACAGTTGTGCAGTAATAATATTACTTACTGTATCGTCTATTGCGGTGCCAAGAAAAACAATACGATCCATAAGTAATCTACTGAATACGTCCATACTAGCTACATTCATCTGTCGTTCTTCAATAATAGATGGATTAATATAACCACCGATAACTTTTCCATATTGGTGCATTGCAGTGGCACTAACACCCATGTCTTTTCTAAATAAATTAAAATCTTTTCCTAAGTTTGTCATAGTTTTTATTGTTTTTATTTGTATAATAGTTTATTAAGTTCTTTTCTTATTATTTTTTCTTTTTCAAATGCTTCAATTTCATATGGTCTCTTATTATACGGTATGTCAATAAAATATATCTTATCTCCCATATATTCTAAATAATATTTATCTGAACCTGGATAAACTAATGAACCATCCATATATTGTTGGATATGTACCATTTCATGTGATAACAATGTTTTTATCATGCTTCTGGGAAATGTACGACCTAAAAATATATAATATTTATTTTTTTCAAATAAATTTGGGAATGTATAACCATAAATTTCATACTTATCAGTATTCATATCAATTGGTGTTATAAAAATGTCAATTTGAATAGTATCAATATCCATTATTTTATTTGTAATAACTTTTAATATTGTATCAATTTCATTGAAATCTGTATAATTATTAACAATAACAGTATCAGGAAAATCAAAATGATTCATCTTTTTTTCTCTTCCTAAATATAGGAATAACAAAATTAGTAAAATTAATGATATTACTATAATAATTACGGACTTTTTTTTCATTTTTTATTTAATTATTTTTTCAATTTTATTAAGTTTTAAAATTCTTTGTACTTCTTTGGGTTTTAAACATTGTTCTCTTAATTTTATTGTTTCTTTTAGAACATTATCATATGACCAGTTGTGCATATTATCACCACTATGACAAGTATCAAAACCAATTATCCATAAATCTTCTTCATCATCATAATCAGAAAATGTTAATCCACCATGTACACTAGTATGTTTATATAAGTCATCATAATCTATTTTATAAAAAGGGTGCCAAACAGGAATACCAACATACCCATTTCCCCATCCACCTATCATTTCTACATGTACTCCAAAATCTTTTTGTTTAGAATATTCATGTAAATGATTTCTAACTAAATATATAGGTAGTTGGTTATAATGTGGTAATTTATTTATTTTAAAGTTCATTAAAATTTTCCAATTTTGATAGTTCTTCTAATAATATTTTTTCTTCTTTTGTTATTTTATCTGGAATATCTACATTTATTAATATATAAAGATCTCCTTTATTGTTTCTTTGATCTGATAAACCTTTACCTTTCAATCTTAATGTATCTCCGTTTTTTGTATGTGGTTTAATATTTATAGATACATCCCCATCTAATGTAGGAATTATTGATTTACCACCCAATATAATTTTAGTAAATGGTATGTATAATTCATAAATTAAATTTATTCCATCTCTTTTTAACTTTTCATGTTCTTTAACATTTACATGTATTATTAAATCACCATACATACCACCATTACCTGGTCTATATGGGGAATTTCCTTTTGTTCTTATTTGAAATCTATCATCATTATTTACACCCTTTGGTATTTTGATGTTAATTTCTGTTTCTTCATCAATTACACCAGTTCCTGTGCAATGTGAACAAGTTTTTAATATAATATGCCCACTTCCGTTACATTTATCACAATCTACAATTGTTGATGATATACCGAACATTGTTTTTCTTCCAATTTTTAATTTTCCTACACCACCACATTTATCACATGTTTCTGTTTCTCCTCCAAAACCATTACATGAATTACATTTAACCTTTCTATTATATTTTATGTTCTTATCAACACCATCTCTAACATCATAATAATCAATATTTATTTTAAGTCTTAAATCATTACCTCTATTAACTTTTTGTTGAAATCCACCACCAAAACCAAAATTAAAACCAAAATGACTAAAAATATCATCAAAATTCATGTTAAAATTGCCCATAAAATCATCATAATTAAAACCACTATTAAATCCTTTATTATCACCAAATCTATCATAATTTTGCTTTTTTTGAGAATCTGATAATACAGAATATGCTTCTGATATATCTTTAAATTTTTGTTCAGCTTCTTTATTATTTGGATTTTTATCTGGATGATATTGCATGGCTAATTTACGATATGCCTTTTTTATTTCATCGGGTGTTGCATTTTTATCTACACCTAGTATATTGTAATAATTCATAAAATAAAATTATTTTTTATTAATTGTTGTCCAATAATTAAAATATATTGAAGTATCTAAATTTGAATCAAATTTAATCGATGCTTTTTCATATATTATTTTATAACCTTTTAATGTTAATTTTCTAATTTTTCGAATAGTTCCTTCAGGATATAAATAAATATCACCAAAAGAATCTTGTTTATGTATTGTTGGTTTATTATCAATTTCTAATATCTTCATAATTAATAAAAGTTTAATATTTTGTTAATATTTTATTTTTTAATCTATTACATTCTTCATAATCTTCTTTATGTAAACTCCTTATTAATTTTCTAAAAAGTATAAATATTTGTGGTAATTTTGGAATTTGTGTTGGATTATCTTCAATTTGTTTTCTATATTTTAAGGTATATTCACTGTTTATGTTTTCAAGTTTATCAATAATATCAAATGCCATTTCATTATATTTAGCAATAGACATTATTGGTTTAATTATATCTTGATTTATAGGGTATATTGAATTTTGTTGAGCTATATCTACCATACTTTGTTTAGCTGATTTTGAATCATCTAAAACTTTTATAGATTGCTCATATAACTCTTGAAAATCATTGTATAATTCATTATAAGTATTTATATCCATATTATTTATATATTTAAAAGAATATTGATGTTAAAATCAATATTCTTTTTGTTAAACAATTTTTATACCTTTTATATAATATATGAAAAAATGTCATATTATTTGTTTAATATTTTTAATTTCTCTTCAATTGTCATATTTTCCAATTTAGATTTAACTCTTACATCAATTTGTTCATTTTTAATTCTATCATCAACTTCTTGATATTTTCTTTCAATTCCTACTTGTGCATCTGAATTGTCAAAATTTAAATTTAAGTTTTCAAAATCTTCAATAAATATTTCACCATCACTACTTTCAGGAAAACTAATATTTACTTTATCACCAACTTTTGTAACAATTATTTTATTAGATATTGTAGATGAAGATACAAACAATTTATTTGGGTGTTCTTTTATGACAAAATAATAATAACTATCACTACCTCTTATATCTACACCTATTCTTTCAATAGTACCAGTTAAATCCATAATTTTAATATCTGATGATGGTGCGATTATATTACCACTACTATTTAAAACTGATCTATAATTTCTAATAGCATCTTGAATATTATCACCCACACCAACGATTTGATATTTTTCATATGATACTAAAGCGATACTTTTTATAAGACCTTCTTGATCTTTTAATGCCATAACATATGTCCATACACCATTAATGTTATATGGTCTAGGAAAAGATGCAATATAATTTTTTTCTGGCATTCTTTGTTCAGCTGACCTTTGTGCGGCTCCTTCAATTGCTCCTGATGTTTTATATAATATGGTTTTTTTAGTTCTTGTATCAACCATAACAAAACCAAGACTGGCATCATCTCTACCGACAGAAGTTATACTACTATAATAGTAACATCTTCCATCTTCTCCGTATACTATTTGTACACCATCACTTAGTTGCCTTTTATCTCTACCACTCCAATTCCATGCACCATGTATATATCTACCCCAATCATTTACCTGACTAATAATAAAAAGACTTGGTTGTATTCTATCTACCCATTCTGGTGTATCTTCAATACTATACTCTTTAATATCACCATTTTTAGGATTTACTATTATAGTACCAATTGCATCTCTACCTAAATATCCAACTTTTTTATCATATAGTGTAACAACATACCATGGCATCATATTATCATCCAATTCAAAACTAATATCAGTGAATGCTTTTGTTTTATATCCATTTTTGTATATATGTCTTTGTAAATAATCACCAACATATGCACCTTCTTGATATTTTAATTTAACATCTTCTCCATTAATATTAGTTATCAATCTAACATCTTTATCATTATTAGCATTAACAATCATATAACCAGTTGTTCCTTCTTTATTTCTTCTCCATTTCCAAAAACCAGAATGATTCAAAGGGGCAACATAATATAGTTTATTATTTACTTGTTGTAAAGTAAATTCACCAATTTCAACTTGACTACCTAACGACATATTTTCATCAACTAGTTTTTTATCAGCTAATTTAGATGCTGTTTTTTCATCAATTATTATAATATCTTCTGGTGATGTTGGACTCATATCTATACTTAGAGTTTTTTCTTCAACTTCTCCTAATAATTTTTGATAATCATATGCTCTAAATATTGGCATTGTACCAATTGGTAGTATTATAAAAAATATTAAACCTATTGACATTAATCCTAATGATATAGATGTTCTATATGTTCTTTTAAATTCAACATCACCATATTCATCAGAAGTAAAATCAAATAATATATAAACAACACCCATCAATATTAAAATGAAAGGCCATCCTACAAATCCGTAATTTAGAACAGGTAAACTAAAGTAAGTAAAAAACCAACCTGTGAAAATAACAGTAAATAAGGATATTATATCCTTAATACTAAAATCATTTTTTTGTTTATTCTTCTTTGCCATATTTTTATTTTTAAGTTATTTACAAATTAAATATTATACATTGGACAAGCTATACCTTTTGATTTATTATCAATTGTTATATTAGCAAATTGTCTAACTCTATCAGAAAACCATATATCTTTAATAAAATCATCATATTCTAATACTGATATACCATTTTCCCAATCAATATTATCATCTTTAACTTTTTCCGAAAAAGAACAAGGATAAAATTTTGGATCACCATTTTCACCAGAATTTATATAAAGTGAATAAATACTTGATTCACAACTTTCTGCATATTTTTCTAATTTTTTTGCATCTTCTCTATCTTTTATAGATTTTATAAATTTTGGTTGTGAACAAGAATCAAATCCTATTGGTGCATTATTTTCAAATGCAAAATCAATTAATTCTTTAAATTTTTCATCACTTAATCTTGTATATGCGCTTTGTACTGCTCTTCCTTTTGGTTTAAGACTAAGAAAAACAATAGCATTTAATTTTTTTAATCTTTTATCTGTTTTATAATCTTTTATTAATTGAATAGCATTATCAAATGTTTGTTCTGCTATCATGAAATGAATATTTACCTGTTTCATTCCTCTACTAGTTAATTCTTTAACAGCATTATATGTTAAATCTTTATCATATAAAGAAACTGCAACTGCTCCCATAGTAGATGATAGTTTATCGAATAAATGAGATGTCATTCTATCACCATTAATGGTAACATTTGGAACTACTCCATTTGATTTTGTATATTCAAAAATATCCCACATATCAGGATTAGCATCAATATCCGTAATACCAAATGCAATTTGTCCAATTGTAGCAGGTAGTTTAGAAAATAATTTTTTAAATGTATCTAATGTCATATTTCCTTCGCCTGTTGGTAAGTTTGATTTATAACAGAAACGACAAGGTCCTATTCCACTTACACCATGGCAAGATGTTGATATTTCGATATCAGCTATTTCAGGTAAACCTAATGATAAATTACCATCAGTATCTAAATCTAGTATAAACTCTTTAACATTAAATTTTTCTTGCCATATATTACACCACAAAAGATATAAATCAACTTTATCTTTACTTAATTCTGGTTTCTTTGTATAATCACCTTTACCCCATCTAATAAAAAATCCATTATTTTTATTGAATATAAAATTATATTTTTCACTTTTAAGTACTTTATATTCAATATTATCTTTTATGATAGCATTAGAACCGTCAAATAATTGTATATTATATATTTTTTCCATAATTAATTATTATACTTTTTCATAAAGTCAACAACAGATGAATATATTGACTTAATTAATGATTCGTCAATACTATATGATATAACATTTTTATCAAAAGAATATTCACCTATTTCAGAAAAAGTTGTTACATATAATACTTTATCATCGAAGACATTTTTAATACTAAATCTATAATTAAAACCATTTAGTGATTTTAATTTAGATATTTTTTTAACAACTGGCATTATCCAATCAAATGATTTAGAAAATTTTAATTCATCATCATTATCAGATAATCCACTTATAATTAATTCTTCATGATCAATATCTGTTCTACCATTTTTTTTGGGTATCCAACAATTTTCATCTACACTAAACTCAAGATTCATAAATTTAGCAATTATAATATCACCAATTAAATTTTTATTCATCGAAATTTGTATTTAAATAATTTAGCCAAAAAATTCTAGCTTTTGCAGATATAGCTTTTCCAATTTTTTTAATATTAATATTATTTTTCTCTATTGTATCTGATTCTTCCTTAATAACATCATTATAAACCCACTTCAAGTAATCTGCAGTAGATTTATCAATAATTGGAATATTTAATTCTCTCATTTTATCAATACCTTGTGTCAATCTATTTTCAGTGACAGCATAATCGACAAAAGACTTAATATTTTCAATTTCCTCAATATCAACAGTAGTTAAAGTTTTTACTTTACTTACTTGGTGTTTTTCTCCTTTAACTTTAAAAATATATCTTTTATTATCATTAATATGTTCCCACACAATCCCTTCTCCTGTTCCTGATACATCAAAATATTTTCCAATAGGGCATTCTTTTTCTACATTATTAGTTAATTCAGATAATATATTTATTGATAATTCAGGTCGATTAAAATTAATATCTATTTCAAAATTAGGAAATTGTAATATATTAAAAATTAATTGATCTTCGTTTTTTATATGTGCAAAATTAGACATATCTTTATAAAGACCATCTATTTTTATAGCAAAAATAACAAACATTTTAGGTAATTGGGATATTGCCACTTTTTTCTGAATACCCTTACCACACCATTCACCATAAATAGCACAATATTCATTAAACTGAATATTATCAAATAATTTTTGATAATCTTTTTTAATCATTTCATTCATGAAATTATAATTATCTTCAGTTAATGATAATTCAGATTCTCTGGATTGAAATTTATATGTACCATCAGCATATTTAACAATAGATGAGTTAGAACCATGTAATTTTACAGTTCCTCTAAATTTCATTGTAGGGTATGGTGTAGTATGATTAAAAATAGCTTTACCATCATCATTCTTACCTGCATAATCATGACTATCTTTAACCTGTCTAATGACATTTCTAAATTGTTCTATTTCGGTAAATTTTTTCATTTTAATCTTTTTGGTATTTAGATATTTGTGTAATTTCATTATGGGTGAAACCAGATCTTTCTAAAGCTTCAGCAAAAGGAATCCATACATTTTCTTTTTGTGGTTCACCAGAACAATAACCATAATAATCTCTAGTTCCCCACCTATCTACAACAGCTTTAGTTCGTGCTACTAGTTTATTTTTATCTTTAATAAGTTTAGCCATTCTAGATGCGCATGATTGAAAAGGAGCACCATTACCATAAAATGTACGTCCGTTAAACTGAAGACTATCTGCTCTTTCGTAATCTTTTTTAGTTGGGATAATTTTATCAATATCTATTCCATTCATAATATTTAATTTCTACAAAGATAAATAATAAAGATTAAATATCCAAATTTGTTCTAATATAATGATTATATAATTTCCTTTTTAATTTTCCACCATAATTATTTAACCAATTATTTATTTTCATTATCAATATTTCTTTCGGTTATTATTACATATGATATTCTCCAAAATGAATATAATACAACCCAAGTTACATAAGTCCACCACCACCCACGTACCGATGTTAATATAAGAGTAAATAACGTTATTAAAATTATTGTGATTATTGTAATAAATTCTTGTTTATTTGCCCATTCATTTGATTTAATTATAAATTTTTTCATATTATTTTATGTTTTGTGGTATATTATCATCAAATAACATTGATATACTTAATTGACTTTGTATCATTTCCAAAAATAAATACTTACACATTGTCCAATCATAATTTGCACCTGTTCTACTAATAACTTCCCCATCATCATTATAATGTGGTGTAGTTTGACTAATATTATATTTTGACATAATATCATAAAATTTATTTTTACAGTCTGATATGGTATCGGTGTCATTAAATTTTAATGATATGATTTCTTTTGCAATATCGTTCATTTTATTTTCCATTTTTAACATTTTTAACAATTAATTGATTATCAATTTGTTCCAATTCTATTTCTTGGATATCTTTTGTTGATTTTATATGATCTATAAATTCAATAAAACCATCTTTAAATGATTTTTCTTGTTTAAATTTTCCACTTCGATATGATTTTTTAAATTTTCTAAATAGTTCATTTAATTCATTTAATGTAAATGGGTAATTATCAGAATTTTCTAATACAGTTATTTTTTGATCTAAAATAGAACCAAACCAATAAGTACCATCGGTTTTAAATTTTATTTTATCATCTACTTTTAAACATAAACCATAGTTATCTTCAATAACACTACCAATATAAGTTTGATAACCTAAATTTTCATATTGTGATTGATTTGGGAATGGTTTAGGTTGTTCTAATTCATAAATAGTAGTAACTGATAAAATATTACCAACTTTCCAAGGATCTATGTATTTACTGATATCAAATACTGGTATATTTTCAAGTTCAAATGATGAATAAATAACCCTTTTAGTATTTTCACAAATTGCATTCAATTTACCTTTTGGTGTTCCATCATTTTTAAATAGGTACCATCCTCTACCTGATAAATTAATACCATGTGCAAATGAAACACCATAATCACCAATTTCAACTTTATCGTCTGTAGTGATAACGTATCCTTCTTTTACTTTAAATAGATTTTTATTAATTATTGCTTTCATGTTTATATTTATTTAGAAATTAAAATGTATTGCTATTTGAGTTGGATTCGAACCAACAGGCGGATGCCTCCTTTTCTACAACCATTCACATTTCTGCGGTCAGGAATCGAACCTGAGAGAGCAACCACTGATCACACACCGAGTTGAACGGGCTACCTACCAATCTGTTCAAATAGCAATACTATACAAAGATATAAAAATATTTTTAATAAACAAAATTTAATAACAATATGAATCGTCATTTTCACCAGAAGGATAATATAAACTTTTACCTAAACTATTTATTTCATCTCTTTCTTTTTCCAATTCACGTCTATTGCTTTCAATGATTCTCCTATTAACTTTAGATTCCCATCTTTTTGATTTTGCTTTATTAATATTTTTTCTTACTTCATTTCTCCAACTCATAATTAATTATTTTTAATATTTTATCTTTTCTTTTATATTTTTCTAAAAATTTCATAGTATTATCATACATATTAATTTTACTATTTAATCTTTTTTGTTGTCTTAATAATTCTTTTATTGTATTATTTTTTGTTTCAAATAACTTATCATAAAATCTATTTATCAATTCTATTTCTTTTTTCTTTAAATATTCTTCATTGTTTATTTTTCTTGTTATAAATGTAGAGTATGTTAAATCTGTTTTATTATAACTATAATTATTATCAAAATAAAATTTATCCCAACTTTCACCATCACGAAAACCAACTCTAAAATATTCTCTTGTTAATATAATTTTATCACTGTATAAATTCAATGAAATTCTATATGATATAGGTTCATCTTTAAAACTATCTAAGTCTGATTTTTCTTTTATAATTAATTCCATTTGAAAGTTTTTTAATTTTTGATTGTCTTAATACCATATTAAAAAAATCTATAGATATTTTACCTGAAAAAAATTCTTGAAAATTATAATGTTCCCATAAGTTACCCTCAATTATTTTAAATTCATCATTTACAATTTTTGCAAATTGTGGCATATTTAAATCAAATTTATCAAGATGTTGTGTCATCTTTTCATTAGACGATGTTGAAAATGTGTTATATTTAACATATTCTTCATCACATTTTAATAGAAAATTAAGTATTAAACATGCACCTATTTGAATATCTTCATCATTTAATTTCATATCGATTTAACAGTATTATTATAATTCCAAACTTTAACTAAACGATTATATTCGTCATTATTTAATCTATCTTTTAATGGTATCCATCCAGTTACACATGATGATTGTTTTAATCCATTTGGTGTATCATATACCCAATAGTAATCTTCTTCGCCATCTACTACATCAACCAGTCTAACCACATCAAAAAAATCTAAAACTAGTGTATTTTTATATGGTTCTAATTCTTTTTTTAATTCTATTAACGTCGCCATTTTCTTAAAAATTTAGGTGTGAAATATCCAATTAAGAATCCAATAACACCAAATCCCCATATTGGTATATATCTAACTATATGAACTACACATTAGCTAAAGACTAATGTGTTTCAGGAATATACCTTCTCTTTAATCGTTTCATTGCTTATGCCATTTAATTCCGAGAAATTATTTGGTCTTATTTTTGCTCCGCGATCGTTATCAGATGTTCCGTCTGATATATTTAATCTTAATCCTTCTTTTAATATATTTATGGCTGCATTAATATCTCTATCTAGTTTAGCACCACATTTATTACATATCCATTTTCTTTGATGAAGTTTTAAGTTTTGATTTATATGACTACATTTATTGCAAGTTTTAGATGAAGGGAAAAATCTATCTACTTTAATTAATTGTTTATCGTTCCAATCACATTTATAACTTAAAATATCGATGAATCTACCCCAGCTAACGTCAGAAATTGATTTAGATAGTTTTCTATTTTTAATCATTCCTTTGATATTTAAATCTTCAATGTAAATAGTATCAAATTCATTAATTAGTTTAAATGTTATTTTATGTAACATATCTGATCTAGAATTTGAAATCTTTTCATGGATTCTACAAACTTTTAATCTTTGTTTTTCGTATCTTTTTGATCCCCTTGTTTTTCTTGATAAATGTTTTTGATTTAAACTTAATTTTCTTTCATATTTCTTTAAATATCTGATGCCCTTGGTTTTCGAACCATTAGATAGAGATATGAAGTCATTTAAACCTAAATCCATACCAATATTTTTATTGGTTTTTTTAACTGGTTGATATTCTTTTTCGACTAAAATTGAAACATAATATTTACCAGTTGAGGTCTTTGATATAGAACATTTTTTAATTAAACCTTCTATATTCCTGTGTTTAACCATTTTAATCCCACCTTTAAACTTTGGTATAATTAAATAGTTATCTTCTACCTTTACACTCTGTGGTACAGTAAAGGTATTTTTTGTTTTTCTACTTTTAAATCTAGGAAATCCACTTCTTTTTTTAAAAAATGATTGGTATGCTATATCCAAACAATTTAAACTATATTGTAAGGTCTGTGAATTAATTTCTTTTAACCACTGATAATCAGGATCTTTTTTAAGTTTAGTTAAAAAAGAAGATTGTTGGTTATAAGTTATAGATTTTTTATTATTAACGTATTCTTCTTTTCTTTGGTTTAAAAAATGGTTGTATACAAATCTGACACATCCAAAATACCTATTTAAAATATATTGTTGTTCTTTATCAGGGTTTAACCTGAATTTATATGTATATATTATATTTTTCATCTTTATAGTAATTAATTCCTTTACTATAAATATATATTAAATGAAAAATATCACTTTTTTCCATTTTTACAATTTAAATATCTAACAGATTGATTATTAGTTATTTAAATTTTAAAAATATTTTTAAAAAATTAAATTCAATTGAAATTTATTGAAATTCATCCCTCTAACTAAAGATTAGATGGTTTTCTTTCAAGGTGAATATAAATATCAAAATATGATAAAATTAAAATAATAGTAAATAATAAAAATATGTTCGATAAACATACTAATAATACAAGTACTTTATTTTTATCAATATTTTTATTATTAAAATTTGGTATAATAATTGGTATAAACATATTTATTCTTTTAATTTATTATTTTAATTGAATATGATGGTATATTATCATAAGTATAATATGCATCAATATTAGTATATTTTGGATCTTTATATAATTTTATTTTTGGTAATGATTTAATATTTATTTTTAATTTAACAGGATTAAAATCTTCAACATAATATGATTTATTAGATATGAATGAATTTATATCATCAACACTTTCAAATAAGTAAATTCTATCCGGATGATTATCTATCATCTTATTGGATTTCGGTGTTAATCCGATTTGTTTTATTTTATTAATATGTTTTTCATCTGTAACATGATATAAAAACAATTTAATACCAGTATCTTCAAAATCAAAATTTTTATTAAATACAATATTTAATTTTTCACTATTCATAAAAATATTAATGTTTAAATTTAAATATTCTGTTTCATTATTGTCTTTTTTATAAGATGATATATAATAACCAGAAATATTTAATAAACTAATAATATCATTATATAAATTTATATTCTTAATAGGTTTAAAATTTATTAAAAATATACCATCTTCAGATTGTATCAAATCATATTCTTCTATTTTATATTTAGTTAAAATATCATTTAATTTTTCTTTGAATTTAGAGTATGAAAATGAGTATATTAATCCTTCTTGAATTAAATGTTCATTTTTATTTTCAAATGCCTCTTTAAACTGATTAAAATTTAACACTTTATATTTTTATTTTATTCTTATATATTAAATTTAAGAGTAGATAGTTCTAACTTATCAATAAACTCATATGAAAATATTTTTTCTTCATAAAATGAATATTGAAAATTAGTTGTATCCCACCCATCAGGATCAATTATTTCAATTTTGAATTTATCTTTTACTATATCATACCATTCATTTGATGTCTTTAAACCACTGATATTAGTAATATCTTCTCTAATATTTTTAAATACTGACATAATTTATAATTTTTAAAAATTTAACATTTATTAATCCTCAAATTTAACTAGTTTATAAATGTAGGTATCGTCCTCATTTTTTGCAAACTTATCCATCCATTTTTTAAACCATGATTTTTTAACAATAATTATTTGGTATTTTTCCATATATTCAGACGCAATTTCTTGATTGATAATACCATCTTTAAATAGTTTATCTATTATCATTTCTTTACAAAGATTTGCATTTTTTGTCATACTATCAATTTCTACTAATACACTGTCTATTGTTCCCATATTTTTAATTTTTAATTTTTTCAATAAATTTACCAATTAATTTTCCAGTGGATGTTATAATCCAAACATATCCAACTATTGCAAGAATACCAAACCAAAATTCCATATCGGATAAGAAATTAAAATTTTCCATATCATTAAAGTTTAATAGTTCTAAAGTTATTTAATTCATCTAGTTCATCCCACATATCAGAATATAATCCTCTTACTTTTAGTGCATATCTAAAAATAGGATATTCTTCAACGTATACTTTATACATATGATGACCTGACTCTTTTGAGTTTTTGGTATTTGCAATTCTATCACATAATTTTACAAAAATAGCAAAATCACTAACCCAAATTTTTGGATATGTTTTAAAGTTTCTTTCCTTTCTATCCCAACCTCTTTCATTAGATACTCTAAATACGATATCTGCTATTTCTTCATTAAATTTTTCTTTTAATTTTTTAGGTGATGTGTCAGTATCTTCTACGGTATCATGTAACATTATGGCACTTAACACAATATCTAATTTATCAGTCGGTAAATAATATGAATATTTTTCACCGTTTTTCAATACATCAAAAAGATGAACAGAATATGATTCACTACCATATCTTTGTGATTCTGATGGCAAATCGTGTTTTTTACATGCGTATTCAATAGCTAAATCAATGAAATTGTTCATATTTTATTATTTTAAGAACAAAGATAATAAATAATAATCAAAATTAAAAATTAATTTAATATTTTTTCATTTAAGTATATTTTTAATATTTCATCACCTGTTAAACCATAACAACTACCTTTATCTGGATAATATATCATTGTTAAATTAGCCCACCCATGATTACCCATAATATCTTGTATAGGAAGATCATTCCACCAATTTAAAGCAAGTTGTCTATATCGGTATAATTTTATTCTACGAATTAATTTTTCCATATTAGATGTTCCTCCAATTTTTATCTAAATTAACAACCCAATCTTCAATTCTTATTGGTTCTATATTTGTTTCTTTTAATTTTCTTATTGCTTCTTTTAAAACAATATTCATAAATTCACCAGATTCTTCTAATTGTTGTTCATATAATTTTAATAGTCCTTCCTTATGGATATTTATTTGTTCATTTCTTTCATCTTTTGATTGTCTTCGAATATTACCCAATTTATTTATGGCATCATTCCAATCACCAAATCTATTTATTTTTTTACTCATAATGTTTAATTTTCCTATTCATTTATTCAAATTTTATACATATTTCACCACCTTTTAATGGACACCAATCTGGTGTTTCAATCGGTTTATCTTTTTTAAAACTATCATATATTTCTAATATATTATCTGTATCTCCCATGGATTTACACAAATTACAATATTCTATTGTATCATGTCCAGTTGCATAATCATTATAATTAATTTGTTTAAATGGACAATCTTCGCAACCTTTAATTATAAATTCTGTCATAATTTAATAATTTTTAATATAAATAAATCTAGGTATAAAAATATCTAATTCTATTAATCTAGCATATCTAGCATCACATACATTACTAATACTACCTATCATAAATGATTCTTTTTTAATATCAATACCTTTTCCTTGGAATTTAGATTCAATAGTTAAATATTCATCAGTATCTAAATCTTTAACATAATCTAAATATCCATTATCTTCATTATAGGTAATTTCTATGTTTTTTCCTAAGTGTTTAAATTTTATTTTCATTTATCTTAACATTTTTGGTAAATTATATTTTTCAACTAAATCATATAAATCCCCATATGATACATATATAAATAAAAAATAATCTACTGTATCCATTAATCTACATCCAATTTCTCCATATTTCCAGCTCTCTTTATATCCACCTTGGGTAAATCTATCAATGACAACATTATGAGTATTTAAAGATAATTTTTGTTCAATGAATTCTTCTGCTGTAAATTTATCAGTTCTCTTTCTTTGTATACTAGTTAATTCATCAACATGATGATCATATGACAATGACAATGCGTCTCTATATAATTGTTTAAGTGTTTTTTCATCTTTAATAACACCAACATCAAAAAACCCATTCCAATATGATGTTTGTTCATTAAAATTATTAATATTTTTCATTTTTTCTTAAATTTAGATTTTGTTTTTAATTCCTTTATTTTTTCATCTCTATCTCTATTTTTAAAATATTCTTTTTCATCAATAAATAATCGACAAATTTTTTTATCATTAACAATTTCATCATAATATGGACTATTTGGATGTTCACATTTCATACATTGATCACCAAACCACTTATTTAATAATAAAGTAGATTCTGTATAATTAGAATATAAACAATCCAAACATGACTTTTCCATACTATTTATATATTAATATTTTTTTAATAGTTTAACTCCACTTTAAATGATACTGGTATATCATCTTTATAATTATCTGTATACGAATAATATTCAAAATGCCTTCCTAATCCTGATGATACAGCAACAGATTCTAACCAAAGAAGAAATTCTTTTACTTCTTCTTTTGGTAATTCTTTTTGGATATCAATTATTTCTATTTTCAAATTAATTGATTTTTTTAATATTTTACCAATTAGATTTTCCATATTATTAAATTTGTTTCAATTATTATCAAAATACCAGTAAGTATCATCTTCATCATCTTTGAAATAGATACCCATTGATTCTAATTCTTCTAACAATAAGTCATAATCCTTTTCCGGATGTATCATTCTTTCGTTCAGTCTATTAACTAATTTTTGTAATAATTGTTCCATTTCCATATGTTTTATTTTTATCTAAATAATTATTTTACCTGCTACCAAAAATGTTCCATAAATCAATTGATCTTAAAATGGCTTGTTCACGATCTTTTTCATAAGAACCTCTAAAGTATTCCCATTTTTGATTTACAGCATAACGCCAATTATCACTACCATTTTCTACCATACTAAGATCAATAATGAGATTTCTTTTTCTAAACCATTCAATAGCTTGTTGCCAAAGTGGTGCAGCAATTTGGTCTTCTTTATTAAAATGCGAGTTTTTATATCGTCCAGTAATATCAATAAATTCATTTTTACTGTATTGACAGAAACAAGTTTCATCAAAACCCAATTCTTTAAGTTTCAAAGCTATCTCATATGTAACAAATTCTTTTTCCATTTTAATTTTAATTACTCATGCTTTGCATTATCTTCTACATCTTTTATAAATTCATTAATAGCTTTATTTAGCTTATCATATTGTTCTTGCTCTGCAACATATGTTTGTAACATACTTATAAGTTCACCCTTTGCTCTTTCCCAAGCCATTAATCTCATAATTTGTCTATCCTGTGTATTCATAATAAAAATCTTATAGTTTATTATAATAATTTTCTACCCAATCTAAAAACGTGCCAAAAGTATTGAAATAGTAATCTAAATCTAAACACGATCCAACTGATTCTTCAGTCATGTAATCTTCGCCAAATTCTTCAGCAATTTGTTTTACTATTTCAACATATTTTGGGTGTACACCAAAATTCTCATTATCTTCTGGTATAAACCCAAGTACAATTTTTATAGACTTATAACAACGTTGTCTAACATCGTGTATTGCTGTATCTTTTTCCATTTTATGTAGATTTATTAAACATTTTATTATTAAAATATTTTCTGCCTTCTTCTCCGAAAATATAATTAAACCCATTTTCTTTTCCCCATTTAATCATATCTTCTATATATTCTTCTTTATATTCTTCTAATTTTTTAACATCGTTATATAATGATGTTATTTTTGATTTATCATCACCATCTTTATATAACGGGTCAATTTCTAATAAACCTAAGTTGTAAATTTCTAAAAATCCAGCTTTTTCTCTAGTTTTAAAAGTTAACCCATATTTACCCTTAATATTAAAAAGATTAATACCTTCATAATAATGAATATCGGTAAAAACTTTTAGTTCTTCTTCATCTTTATGTTCATCATAGTAATCTTTATCGATGGTTATAAATGATTTATCGTTGGTTGCATAATATTCAGTGATTGAATCATTTGAAATAAAGTATCCTTCACTGGTTCCATAGAAACCAGTTATACAATTTTGTATGTACTTTTTTATCTGATAACCAAATAACATAAAATCTATTTTTCCATCGATTAAAATATAGGAAAGATATTTCTCTATTTTAACAGGTTTATCTGATACTACAGATGCAAATAATTCAACGGCATTATTAGGCATATCTAAATAATTAGGCATCAACCTCAATTCATAAGTTTTAAATTTTTCTATTTTCATAATTTTTATTTATTAACGGTTTTTAATTCTGAATATTTTTCACATATTTTAAAATGTTTTTTTAAAGTAATTATTAAATCACTGTGATCTGGTTCTATAAATTTTTTTCCACAACATGGACATTTTGTTTTTGCGTAATTAAACCAGCATTTCATAATTTTAAAGTTTTAATTATATCATTGATCATTTTATATTCATCGATTTCTTTGTCCATATCATCTAAATCTAGATCAGTCCCATTGCCATATGCACAATTTTCTTCTTTATTCCAAGCATTACCATCGGATGGTATGTATGCTCTTAATTTTCCACCATCCCAATAAAAAATAAAACATATTGGAAATTCCCAATCACCACCGGCATTCACAAAAAACACATGAAAATCATCTACTAATTTTCTATATCCAACCGGATATTTACCATTACAGAATCCTTCATCATCATCAAATTCTGTATAATTTTCAAAATCAAATTGAACTTTCGATAAATCTTTTAGAATTTGTTGTGGTAAATCATATGGAAATTCATCATCTTCCATTAATTCTTTTACTTTTAGTAAAAATTCAGTTTTAGTTATTTTTATCATAATTTTAATTTTTAATAAGTTCCAATATTTTTTTATAAGAATCACTATTCATAACTTTAATACTATCATCACCGAACATAAATGGGATACTCATTAACCATTTATCATAAATACTATCAATATCATTTAATATAATAGTTTTGTGTTTTTCGATATCACTATTATCTAATTTTTTATTAACTGATAAATGAATTGCTAATTTATTGATAAATGAAGTATCAATTTCACCATTAATTAATAAATCTTGAATTATAATATCTTTAGTATATGATACTAATTGAGTATAGTGTAATTGATTTACAACTTCATCATATGTTTGAATTGGTACCGTATTAGTAATTGTTTTTTCTTTTAATGATGCAGATATTATAAAATAAAGAATAGCAATAGCAATACTAATAAAAATTACTAATACAGTAATCGGATAATACATGTTCACATTTTTCATAATTTAATATTTTTTAATTAAGTTACAAAGATATAAAATATTTTACAAAGATCCAAATAATTCTTGACTAATTGATTTCCCGTTACTAACTCTTTTAATAGCCTTAGCTAACATTTCATCAATTGATAATACTTTTATTTTATTACTTAATCCATGTTTAATTGGAATAGAATCAGTAACAATTAATTCTGTTAATTTAGAATTATTAATATTATTATAAGCGTTACCTGATAGTATAGGATGACAAATAAGAGCCCTTACTGATTTTGCACCAGATTCCATCAAAAGATCAGCAGCTCTTGAAATAGAACCACCGGAATCGATTATATCATCAATTAAAAAGACATCTTTATCTTGGACATCTCCAATAAGTTTCATAGTAGAAATAACACCAGGTTTTGATCTTTCTTTATGAATAACCACTAAATCTGTTTGTAATACATTAGAATAACGACTTGCTCTTTTTGTTCCACCTACATCTGGCGTTGCAATAACCATATTATCAGTATCGAAGTTTTCTTTAATATATGGTATGAATACATAACTAGAACTTAAATGATCAACGGGTATATCAAAAAATCCTTGAATTTGGTCACAGTGCAAATCGAGTGTAATAATTCTATTAGCACCTGATGTAGTTAATAAATCCGCCATTAATTTTGCTGAAATTGGAACTCTTGGTTTATCTTTTCTATCTTGTCTAGCATAACCAAAATATGGAATAACTGCTGCTATTCTCTTAGCAGATGCTCTTTTTGCAGCATCTAACATTAAAAATAATTCCATCATACTATCATTAGAATTGGTTGATTGTATAATGAAAACATTGTCTTTTCTAATTGATTGATTATAATGAACTAATATTTCACCATCAGTAAATTTTTTAAGTTCAATATCATTCAAAATTGCTTCCTTATTATTAAAATAGGACTCAACTACCTTTTTAGATAGTTGTGGAATTGATGTACCTGAAAAGATTTTTATTGCCATATTTTTATTATTTTAGTTTTAAAAAAGATAAATTGGATTCTGTTCGTTTAAATATAATGCAAATATAAATAAAAATTTTGATAAAATAAGTAAATACCAAAACCTATTTTTTGGTGATGTTCCATTATTTGTATGTTTTTCTTCGTAAGTTATAAAATTAATAATTATACTAATTATTAATAATATTACTACCAATCCCTTTAATTCAAATCCTATCATAATATTAAAGTTTAACAAAATCCATATAATATGTTAATAATTCTGATTCGTTTAACCATTTATAATGTCCTTTGACATCATACATTAATATACCTCCTCTAATTTCAGAATATAATTCGTTTTCCATTTACTACGGAAGATATATAATTATCTAATTTAATGTCCATATTTTTATTTTCTTTTATTGTCAGCGTATGTCTTATAACAAGGTATAAATACAACCAATCTATTATCTATATCACCATAAATATTAACTTCCCATTTATCTGTTATAAAATTTATCATGGGTCTTTTTATTTTCACTAATAACTTACCATAATTATCATATATATCTACTGATGTTGAAAATAAATCTAATTTTCTAGATGTACCTAATCTTTTATCATACTTATCATAAATTGCATATGTATTTTGTATACTAAATAGATTTTCAAATATTTTATGTTCTATCTTACCAATATAATTATCATTTTCATCATATAGTTTAATTTGTGTAACTAAACTAAATATGGTTTCTTTGGATTTTGCAATTAAATCACCGTTTTTATCATATAATATAAATGATGTTGAAAAACTAATTATTTTTTCTTCGATATTACCAATTTTTTGACCTGATTTAGAATCTATATTAAAATTATTACCGATTACTGATAATCTTTCTGTTATAATAAAATTTTTAGGTATATCAATTTTATTACTAAATGATATTAATGATTTTGTTATTAATAAGATTATTAGTCCAATTGTTAATTTAATTTTCATAATTATTTAGTTTTTAATTTTTTCTTTTTCTTTTTATTCTTCTTTTTCAATTCTTTATAAAGTTCATAGTATTTATAATACTCACAATTTTTACATTTTCCCATAAGTTTATTATTTACAAATTTTTTCAATGTTATTCATATTTTTAATAATTACATTAAAAAATCTTTTAGATAAAATATCATATTCGTTACCAATTATTTTTCTATATATAGGAAAATCAATAACTTCGTCCATTCTATCTGTTAGAATATCAGCTAAATAATCATGTACTTTTTTCCATATATCAATATCTTCTCCTTTACTAGAGTCTGCAAATAAATAACCAATGATTATTTTAGTTATTTCTGAATGCCTTTTAGCTTTTTCATAACCATCTAATCTTTGTATACTATTAGCCATTAGATACCTATTAATAGGAAAATCTAATAAACACCACAATAAATATTTTTCTCTTTCTGTAACCATTTTAAATTAATTCTAATTGATGATTAAATTCATACCATTTATCGATGGCTTCTTTTGATTGAATAATTGATACTGTTAAAAATCCTTCTTTTAATCCACCCTTGTCCATATATTTAAGATTAGGAATTTCCCAGTATCCATATGCACCAGCTGGTACATATGAATTTTTAAGAATATCAAAACCACGATATTCGATTTTTCTTGTAAAAACCTTAATTTCGTGTCTTCTTGATCCCTCATATCTATCGAAATCTTTTAATTTTTCGATATTTTTAAGATCTATTCTACTGGTTAATTTCATTTCTTAAAATTTTAGAGTACAAATATACAATAAATTATTTTAAATTACAAATTTTTATGTTTAATATTTGTTATGCTAATGTATTTAGCAGGTACAAAATCAGTTAACCAAACTTTATTTTCAGATAAATAAAATTTATAACCATCTTCGTACATTTTCTTTGATTCTATTCTTAGAATTACTGGTTTTAAAGTCTTTGCATGTCTTTGACCAACATGAAATGCTGTCAATTTATTGTCAGATAAATGAACAAATTTTCTTGACATTTTATACAATCCATTTTGCATAATACTATCAATAACTGTTGGTGTTGTACCATGAAATAAAAACATTGGAGGTTCTAATTCTGCAAATTTAATAGTAACAAAATCAATTGAATGTCCCTGATTTGCTCTTATTTTCAATTCACCATCAAAATACTTATATGAGTATCTTTGTTTATCATCCTTAAATACAAGCATATCCAATGTATCTTTATCTGTTTTGATTAAAGATAATAATTCTTTAATACTAACCCAACCGTCTTGATCCATTTTCATTCCTCTTGGATCATGTCGAAGCAAGTAAGCTAGCTTCTTTGATATTTTCATTAAATCCTTTTCCATATATTAATTTTTTAATTTTATGTATTCTTAACACATCTTTAAATTCCATTTTTAGTATTCCATTACCGTCATATCTTGATATTGTTAAGTCTTTTATTTTATGAATATTCTTAAAAATATTATTTAAAAAATAATTATACTCTTCGATTGTTTCTATTGCTTGTAATTCATATTTATCTAAATTATATGACATTCTATAACAAGCATATGGTTCCATAATTTCTTCAACTTTCCAGTCATCTTCTGTTAAATCTTTAATTAACTTATCTCTATTTATAATATAAATTGATTTAGAATACCCGCAACTATTACAAAAAGTAAATTCTTCACCTGTTTTATAATTAAAATCAGATATACAATCACCTGTCTGACATCTTGGACACTCAATATAATCAATTATAGTTCCCATACATTCTTAATTTTATTAATTTTTAAAAATCTTTCTTCCTTTCTTATATCATCTAAACTAAAATGATTATTATTTGGTATACTGCAATACCTAATTTTTTCAATTGTAAAGATACCTTTTTTTACTATAATAATCAAATCTGATTCATAAAATGTTGATGCAATAGTTCCTATATCTGTTATGTTTATAAAGTTTTTTAATTTTCTGATATCTATAACAGATTCAAATCTTTTAATGCTACTATAAGGATTAGAAATTCTAAAATTATCTCTTATAAGTATAACATTATCATTATTTGACAATTCAATAATTTCTTTTATTGTATATTTATCATAATAATCATTATTAAACTCCATAACATTATTAAAATACTTAGATATAATTGATGCTAATAAATTACAATTACGTCTATCAAATGTAGTTCTATATAAAAATGTAATTCTATTATGTTTTATTATTTTTTCTAACATATATAAGATAAATGATCAATAATTATAATATCTGGTTTTATATTTAATTTCATCACTATATTTGGGTATAATGATGAAAAATCATAATTAGACTTAAATTTAGTAAATAATCTAAACCCAATTAAATGTTTATCACATTTATTTAAAAGTTTATAAAGTTTTAATTTCCTTATAAATATAAATAATTCATTTCTATTAGAAGTATCAACAATATGATCAATATTTATATCATTCATATGGGTTTTAATATCGCCATTAATTATAAAATAATGATTACCAATATATTCTATATTAAATATCATTTAGATAAGATTTTATGTAAATTATTACAACCAATTTTAATTAAATAAAAAGATAATATAGATACACTAATAAAAGTTATAAAATTAATAATTGGTTTAAATGGAACAGTATGTAAATATAACAAAGAAAATAGCATAATAATTGAAAAAATTATTAGTACTATGTTAGTAAATATTAATATAAATCTTTTCATTTTTGTATTTTTTTAATTATTCTATTAAGTTTATTAAGTCTTTTAAATTTTAAATATTTTGGATCTTCGTACAATTCGTACCAATATTGGCCATCTCCGAACCTTAATATATTTTCTATATGTACTTTAATTTCATCTATAACAAGATCAATTAATTGAAAATTATCCATAAATGTATAACACCATATAGAGTAATCATCTTCTTTTATATTCCAATCCTCATAATATTCGTAATAAGGTTCTTTTCCTTGTTTTATTAATTCTTCATCTATTTTTTTACCAATTTCTATATGATTATAAATCATTTGTTTTTGTTCATCGGTTATTTTATGTAAAGGAATAATGAAGCTACTTGAACTACTATTACTAACAAATCCTTTTCTTATTTTCATATAATTTTTTAATTTTTAATATTCTATATTCTGTTAATAAAATAAATCTATTTGATAAAATACCTCCATTATTAAGTAATTCTTTTATTAGTACTGCTTGATTATTAATTACATATTCAATTGTGTATTTTTCTCCTAATTTTAATGATGTACGTGGTGATGTACTAATACAAACCACAACATCCCCCTTTTTAAACATATTTTATTATTTTAATGATGATTAAATTTTTTAAATGTTATTGGATTAAGAATATCACTATGTTCAATATATCCTCCTATTTGACCATCTTCATCAGCATAAGTCAATTTAATAAATTTAGAATCTTTTTCTAAAGTATATGACAATCCCATTTTTATTAAATCTACAATTTGTTCTAATAAAATATTTGACATTGACCAAGATATTTGATTATTGAATTTATTATTACTATCCCATCTTACTTTATTATTTAAAAATTTATTACATAACATGTAATATTCATCTATTTTATCTTTTGGAATATATTTTTCGTATTCATAAACATCGTCTTCGTTATAAATATAAATTTCATTATCAAGATCAATATCATTAATAGTAGTTTTTTCACCAACAAATTCTAATTCTCTTTTTATATCTTCATAAATAGTATTTATAACTACTTTTTTATTAATATAATCACCCCAATGTGATAAATTATCATAATTTTGAACACCTAATATTTCTTCAAGATGCTGTTCTGAAGTTGGTACAACATCAAGTTTTATAATAAAATTACTTGAACTACTATTACTTACAAACCCGTTTCTTACTTTCATTATATTTAATTTAAGAAGTTTAACATTTCTTCAAATCTCCAAAAAATTCTAGACATAGCTTCATCTTTATCTACAAAACCTGCCCAATCAATTTCTCTTTTTTGTAGTTTATTCTTATCTATAACTATTTCTTTATTTAAATTAACTAAAAAATATATTAACTCTTTATAAACATATCCCTTTTCATTCTTATATTGAATTTTATATGGTTTTTTATCAATATATTTTGATTTTATTTTAATTCCTACTTCTTCTTCTGTTTCTCTTATTGCTGCTTCTATATATGTTTCATCTTCTTCTACTTTACCTTTTGGTATAGAATATGTACCATACCAAGGAGCATTAGTTGGATGAACTAAAAGTATCTTATTATCATATATAATTAATAATCCTGCTGATGTTTGCATTTTTAAATTTTATTTTTATATATAAAAATAATAAGTCAATGTCCAACTATTTTTTATTTAATGTTAATTTTTGTCTTATAAATAAAAACTTAAATATTTCATAATCATCTATATAGGTATTAACTACTTCTTTTAATTTATCATGTAACAATATCATTTGATTTTTATCAATAATACTATTATAAGAATTAAAAAAACTATTATGAATATTAATAAAATCATTGGGTTTTAATCCTATTGATTTTTTAAATTTAGATATATTATGGCAAAAATTTAAAATTTTAATATCATTTTCACTAATATCTGATAATTTCCATAAATCTTTATATGTTGATAATTCAATATTAAATTCGTCATTATCATAAATTATATCAGGATATGTATTAAATATCCTAAAATATTTTTCTTTAAGGTAATCGATTGAATCGAATTTCCATTGTTGAGTGAGTACATAGAATACAATAATATTAACTAACTTATTAAACGTGATCATAAAAATATATTTTAAGATACAAATATAATAAAATATTTTTAAATAAACAAAAATTAATGTTTTGATTCTACATAAACAGGTAAATCACCAAATATACCACCATGTTCCATTATTGAAAAATATGTTCCACTTTCATCAGAAAAAGTAAACGAATAAAATACCATACCTTTGTGTTTATCAACATATTGTTCTATTTCATCTAATGTATCAGATATAATTCCAATAACATATCTATTATTTATTTCATTTTCTAGATCTTCATATATATCATCAGCATTTTTAATATCCCAATTAAAATTACTCTTCATGTTTTCTAACTTTTTAAATTCTTCTACTTGAAGTTTAATATCATTTAAATTTTTTATAATTTCACCGTTAATATTATATGTGCCGTCATTATCTGCCCAAATTTCTCCACTAATTTCAGATAAGGCATAAAGATAATTATTAGGACCTTGTTTTTTAATATCTTTAAAAACATCATTTGTAGCACTATCTTTGAACTCATCAAATGTCATATTAAGAGAATTATATGACCTTACAAAGTCTTTAAATTTATTTATATTATTATCTTTTTTAGTTTTTTCATCAATAAAATCCCAACTACTTTGGATTGATTTTTCATTTCTTTCATTCCACATTAATTCATATAGTTCTTCTTTATTATTAATTTCTCTAGGAAAAAATACAAGAAAACTACTTGAACTACTATTACTTACAAACCCATTCCTAATTTTCATTTTTCATTATTTTACTTTTTAATATATAATTTCCATTTTTTTTATAGGTTAAATCATTTAATTTGTCTTTTGGTACATATGTAAAATTATGACCACTAGATGCATCTAATTCATTTCTATAAACTAATGTAGATTTATCAATAAATAATGGATCACCATCATATGATATAACCAAATCCTTTTTATCTACATAATCATTAAAATATTTACTATACATCATAGAATACCTAGAATAACTAACCGTTGTATATGAATTATAATGTTTTAACCATACTGCATCTTCTTCTAAAACCTCATATTTTTCACCGTGTGTCGTATTTATAATATTATCTATTCTATCAATTGGGGCATAATCATTATAATATTTAAAATATTTTGAATCACTTTTCAATCTTAATTTATCATTAATCATATAAAATTCATCATAATCATCATCATCTGTTAATAAGTTACATTCTACATAATTATCATCATTTTCATTAATATATTTATTATAATAATTTGACCAATATGTCGAATATGCTGGCATCCCATCAGTTTCTCGTAGTACTAATGGATATTTATTAGGTATTCTAACATCAGATAATATTTTTGTGTCTTGGTAATAATACATAATTGTATCTAAATATGGATAATATCTATTCGGTTCCATATTATATACATATAAATTTTCATCTATTGGTTCATTTGTTTTGCTATCTATAATAGTTTGTGAATTATATGATTGTCTTTCTTTATATAACCACCCTTTTTCTTTCGCATAATTCTTAAACATATCTATTTGGTGATCCATTATATAATAAATTCTATCCATAAAAACTCTTTTAGGTTTATCTAAATACCATAAAAGTGCCCTACCAATTATAGAATCTTTGTTATTATCATAATATAATATTAACATTTTAACTTTATTAGGGTTTTTTGCATAAAAATTCAAATAATTACTACATTCATATCCAGCCATACAAGAATTATGTAATACTGTATCAGTTTTATTAACTTTATGATAATTATCATAATCATACCATTTTTTAATATCATCACCTTCTACAATATCAAATAGGTCATTACTAGAATTTAAAATATTAAAATACGATTTGTATTTATTGATAAATGATTCTATACTATCATCACTACCACTGTCAGGGAATTTATCACCGAATAATTTTTTTATTAATCTACCTATCTTTACCTTATTTCTAAATTTATCCCATATATCTTTATTTGTATCAAT
>Ga0265295_1000584_pt1 | contig 72126 bp, 35 predicted proteins | sample Munlansysbiofilm_FD_192503 | JGI IMG/M metagenome (GOLD analysis project Ga0265295, IMG submission 192503) | Leachate microbial communities from a municipal landfill in Southern Ontario, Canada - Methane capture system biofilm | ecosystem: Engineered > Solid waste > Landfill > Unclassified ...
TTCGGATACTTTCGTTCCAATGAGGATTTAATACGGAAGGATATAGATGGAGTTTTCCTGCAGGAATAGAAACGATATTTTCTTCCACACTAACAGGCAATTGCACAGAAAAGGGAATAAGAGCTCCCGGTTCAGCAAAAAACTGAGTATTAAAAGCTATTTCATTGGTAATAGGATTATTTACCCAAATCTGCGTTTTCATTGGATAAAGCTCCCCGGTAGCAATTCCTGCACTATTAGTAATCGCTGGATTTATAAAAATACCTCCGGCGGATTGACTATTATAAACTGAAACTCCAGCAACAGGTAAACCGCTTAAATCGGTGCATTCAATCCTATAGGTGAACCTGGCAGAACAATAATTCGGTCCGCAAACAGCCGGCGAAACATCTTTTGCCCAACCATAAACATTGTCACCAATAAGATTGGAATAAAGTATTTGTACCGCACATTGAGTTCCATTTAGGGGACTTAAATCGTTCTCCAAACCCGTTCCCCAATGAACTGTCTCTTCATATAGCTGAGGAATTCGGATAGTAAAAAAACCACTTGCAGGTATGTTAACACTCTGTGGCACATTAATTTGCTGAACAGTTACGGCATTGGGATTAACCTGAATGGTAAGTGAGTCCTCGGCATCCAGATAAATTATTTCTGCTGTCTGAAATGTACCCACAAATGCAGAAAGCTCAATCTCCAATACATTTTCCTGCTCAAACCAAAATCTGCTGATCAAATTTGGCACGATGGGATTTGACCAAGCGGAAATAGTGGCAATAAATAATATTAAGACCAAGACGCTGCGTTTCATTTTTCTTACCTCCTTGAGCAAACACTAAAAATTTAGCACAAATATAAATAAAGCAATTTTTATTCCCTAATTAACAAAATAAGTAGGGGTTAGCTTGCATAGAACGCCAGGATTTTATCTATCCAGAAGCCACTGAAAACACTGAGAGCACCGAAAATAATTATAATTTGATAGTGTTTATATAATTTTTATATTCATAAACCGTAAATAATAGGGAAAAAATTTCGTCGGAAGGGCAAGAAAATAACAACAGGTTTTGAACCTTGTGCAAAAATGAAAATGATGAGCTTTAAAAAGGGGATATCCCGTAACTAAAAGTTAGTTACAAGATAACTCCTTTTATCTATGGCTGATCAAAGAAAAAATATCGGGAGTTGTCACTGTTGAAAAAACTTCTATAATACCCGCAACATCTTTAGGCACTGAGGAATTACAGCAATTTGTTTATAGGATAGTTGCTGTCGGCATCAACTATGGATAATATTATATCCCTATTCATAAATTCTAAGCTTAAGAAATAATTCCTGCCAACTCTAACGGGATTGTTAAGATATAACTTTTCAAAGGGAAAATCATATTAAGGGAAAATTATGAGCAATGATTGCTTTTATAGAGGAGACATATTTTATGTTTCAACTTTCCATCTTTCCAACTTTTCGCTTTTCACTGTTCACCATTTACCTTTTCACTGTTCACTTAAGATTGGTAACCAGGAATTTGACTAAAAACTCCGGTTGATAGGAGAGTTTTGCCTGTCTTAAACCTTCCAGACCAAGGTCTTGTTCCCGGTTTAAATATTTATACCTTTTTTGGAGATATTTTGCTGTTTCCCAATTAACTAATTGAGCAGCGCCTTTTTTCTCCGGGTCAAATTTTTCAAAATGTTCCGTAACCATATCCTGTGTCTGAGGTGAAAAAATAGAAAAGGCAGCAATTTTATCGTGCAGGCAAATAATTATTCCTTCCGCGGGTAAAAGGTCCCACATTGCCAGAGTGTTTTCAATTGCCTTAATTTCCGTCATTAAATAAATACCTTCTGCACTGCGTTCCCTTTTCCATTTATAGGTAAAACGCAACAGCACCTCAAATTTATCGCTGGTTACAGGCAAAACTTGATAATCGGGATAGGCACGAATAAATTGGGAAATGAGGTTCTTCTTTTTTGCCAACTTTTTACCGGAAAGCTGAACTAATTTATCTATTTGATAAACATAATCTGCCCAAGCTCTATCTTCCCGCACCGTAAAATAATTATCCAGTTCAGGATTTTTGGCATAATACTCTTCCGGAATAATGATTAATTCCGCTTCGGGATATTCCTGCTTGAAAAGAATTACTAAATCAGCCAAGTCCTTTGGAGTGAAATTTTCGCCTAAAGGAAAACAGACATTCTGATATTTGGGATTGAAAATTACCAGGTTATCCTGCCACAAAAGATAATGATTCCGATAAATCTTTCCCCAGGCAAGGAGATTGGTTAAATTGAAGTCACAATTTCTTCTCGGATAACGGGTTAAAAATTCCTGGAGCAGAGGAATATGCTCTTCCGTGATTAATTGCAAATCCTTCATCTATTATTCACTTAACAAAAATGGAGTGTAGGAAGTCATAACTTTAAAGCCCAAACCCTGATAAAAACTCTCATAACCAGGTTCGCTGATAAGTCCTATCCATCTCAGATTATTTTCTTTTAGAAACTTTATCAATGTGCGCATAATTCCTTTGCCGATACCCTTACCCCGATATTCCTTTTGCACGGTTACATCCTGAATATAAGCATCACTTATTTCATCACTTATGGCTCTACCCATACCGACAATTTTACCATCTAAGATAGCAATAACAAAACAAAAGGAATTGGCAACAATTTGGGCAATAATGTCTAAGTCGTTATCACTGCTTTCTGATTGCCACCATCCGGCTTGTTGATATAGCTCTAAGATAGCTTTTGTATCCGTTTCCTGCACAATTTTATAATTTGCCTGTAACATCAATATTTACATCCTTTTAGCAGTTAGAGTTTATATTCTGCAAAAGTAAACTATAGATGGATGAACTGATTTTTGTCAAGCTCCGTTTTTGTACCTCTCACAGATTTCCTATCTCTCACAGATTTCATAGCTCTCACAGATTTCACAGCTCTCACAGATTTCCTATCTCTCACAGATTTCACAGATTTCACAGATAAAAGATTAGAACACGGATTGTTACAGATAAACATAAATTTTTCTTTATAATCCTCAATACTACATTCCTCTCTTTTCCTCTTTGTTCAAAAATCCTCTTTTTCTCTTTTTCTCTTTGTTCAAATTCCTCTTTTTCTCTTTTCCTCTTTGTGAATCTCTCTCATTTTCTCTTTTTCTTTAAGAATAAAAAAACCCCTTCCTTGGGAAGGGGCTCAGGTCTTTGACTTAGGAGGTCGCACATTTGTGACTTTTGGGGGAAAAGTCACTAACCGGTAAGGGGGCACCGGTTTTTGAGATTCGTCTATTTTTAAAAGCATAACCTATGCCAAAAGGTTAATATCTTATAATCGCTTGCTATTCATACAGATATAGAATAGTCAATTATTTTATAAACATAAAATTGTGGAATTATTTACCCATTCTGTTGATATTATTCCTCAATCTGAGTTTTCCTCACAGGGATTTCACAGATGAATTTAACACCGAAAACACCGAGGACACTGAAAACACCGAGAAAAAATTAAAGAATTACATTCGTGAAGCCATTTTTGCTAAACTATTAGCGTTAACGACTCCTGAAAGTGTATTCGGAGCTTGCTGTAGCCACGGGTTTTTAATATTTTTTTCAGTGACTACTTTTCCACTTTTTACGGAGGAAAGGCGTTCTCCGGTTACACAAAGAAGTCATATCTCTTTTTCTCTTTGTTGAAATTCTCTCTTTCTCTCTTTTCCTCTTTTTCTCTTTGTTTAAATTCTCTCTTTTTCTTTTTTCCTCTTTGTGAAATTAATCTTTTTCTCCGTGTCCTCAGTGATCTCGGTGTTAAAAAATCTCTCAGCTCAGGGTAAGGTCTTGCGTGGTATCTTGCTAAAATCTGGTTTTAGCGGAGGATTTTTCTTTATTTCTGCCAAGCAGGTTTTAATAGCAACATCCAATTGCGGATCTTTACCTTGAACATAATCTTGTGGCATAATGTCCACTTCAATATCGGGATCGGTTCCGTAATTTTCCACTCCCCAACCTACATCCTTAAACCAAAAACTGAATTCCGGTTGGGTGGTAATAGTTCCATCCACCAGCCAATGCCGGGGCCAAATTCCAATTACTCCACCCCAGGTTCTTTTACCAATCAGTTTTCCTAATCCCAGTAGTTTAAAACTGTGGGAGAAAATATCGCCATCGCTTCCGGCATGTTCATCCGTGATACAAACCATAGGACCCATTGGAGCATTGTCCAAATAAGGATTATCATCCCACCAACGAGTTTTATCGTAGCCGATTCTTTTACGAGCCAATTTTTGTAAAAGCAATCCGGAAACGCTGCCACCTCCATTATTACGGACATCAATAATCAGTCCTTCATAATCCACTTCTGCCAGAAAATAGCGATGAAATTCAATCAAGCCATCTTTTTGCATATCCGGAATGTGGACATAGCCCAGTTTACCTTTAGAGACCTTATGTACATATTCACGGTTACCTTCTACCCAATCACGATAACGGGCTTGCATATCATCTTTCATTGTAGGAATGGTTACCACTTTCTCTTCTTTGCCGTCGGGACTGGAAACTGTTAACTGAACCTGTTGTCCAGCTAAATTTAGGGTTAACCTTTCCGGAGGAATCGTTTTAGTGACAGGAATTCCGTTTACAGCTTTAATTATCCAACCCTCGGAAACATTCATCCCCGGATTCATCAAAGGCGAACGATTTTCGCTTAGCCAGTGGTCACCTTTTATAATGCGCACAATTTCATAACCCTTTTTGCGGGCATTATAGCGATAATCAATTCCCAATTTGCCGATGCGGTAATTAGGACTTTGACGATAGTCCCCGCCAAATTCGTAACAATGGCTGGTTCCCAATTCGCCTTGCATTTCCCACATCAAATCGGAAAAATCACTTCTGCAGGCACAACGCTCAACTAAAGGATAGTAGAGATCAAAAACCTTTTGCCAGTCAATTCCTGCCATATCTTCCACCCAATATTGTTGTGTCTGTAACCGCCAGGCCTCTTTGAACATCTGTTGCCATTCCTTGATAGGTACAATTTCCACCGAAAATCTGTTCAAATCTATATAGCCACTCTTTTTACCGGGGGTTGCATCAGCCGGCAATTCCGCTTTGGGTTCAAGCTTGGCAGAAACAACGCGGACTTTATCTTTTTGCCTAATTAAAATAGCAGAGCCATCCTGGCTAAGATCATAATCGGTAATATCTTTAGCATAAGTCCATCCCTCCAGTTTGTTCAAATCGTAGCACATCAAATCAAACTTGGATTCTTCGTCCATACTGCTTTCCAGAAGCATATTTACATAGAACAAGCGGTCTTTGATTGCACCCAAACCTCCTATAATTCCTGGCTGAACCGGAAATTCTATTAAGCGGTCGCAGATTCCGTCAAAATCAATTTCTACAGGTTTAACTTCTTCTTTTGGTTCTTTCTCTTCTATCTTTTCCTCTTTCTTAGGGATTTCCGGTTTTATTTCAAAGGGCTTGGGCTCTGGAATAAAAGGAGAACGCAGGTCTTTTCTCAGCAGAATCAAATAGGGCTTATAGGAATTGGGATAAATGAAATCAAACTGAATACTATCCCGTAAAGGGTTTAAATTGCGTACCGAGGCAAAATAGAGATACTTGCCTTCCGGATCAAAAACAGGGACAGTATCATTTAACACGGGTTTACTTACTATATGCGATTGATTTTCTTTGCTGTCCCAAATAATAATATGGCGGGTGTTTCTATCACGATTGATACTATAAGTAAGCCAGCGTCCATCCGGTGACCAGTTAAAAGTCCAAATTAAACCAAACCCGTTACGGTCTATATTTTTAAATTCTTTGCTTTCCAAATCCAGAACTATCAGCTCACAACGATGATTTTCAATAGCAACCAGCGAGCCCTTCGGAGCCGGAACATAATTTGTAACTCTGCCTAAATCGGGATTATCAATAATTACTACTTCTTCGGTTATCTTTTCAAAGTCCTTACGCAAAGGGTGAATTTCAAAACGCTCATAACCGGGCTCATCGGAAAGCAAAAGTAGATGTTTACCATCGGGCAAAATTTGAGGCAGACGATAACGCACACCTTGTTTAAAACCATATTGTTGCACACTGCCTTCCCAATTTCCACTCACTAATGCTTTTCCGCGCAAGGCAAAGGAAATTGAACCCCCATCGGGAGAAAGATATATATCCTCCAAATTTTTAGGGGGGCTGACAAATTTGCGTTGTCTCTGCACCATCGGACTGCTATAAGCAAAAGACAATTTTCTGGGTTTGTTTTCTTTAATGTCCATCAGCCAAAGGTCTGCTCCCGCGTGCCAGATAATACTTTTGCCATCGGAATAGGCACCGCGGGCATAAAAATCCTTATGATTGCTGTGTTTTTGAAGGTCTTTCCCCTCCGGAGTGCAGGAATAAATATTGCCGATACCTTCGTGATCGCAAACAAAGTAAATCCGGTTGCCAATCCACATTGGATGAGCAAAATTTCCTTTCAGGTCAATCAGTTTCTTGAATTTGCCGTCACCATTTTTATCCACTAATAAATAACCTGCAGTTCCACCCCGATATCTTTTCCACCTTGCTGGGTTAACTGTATTTCTACCTAAAACAACACCTTTTGCACCAAAAGAAATATCGTTTGCTCTTCCGTAAGGTAATTCAACCGGAGAACCACCTTCACTGTCAATTTCAAAAAGTTTATAAAAACCGTATAAAGCAGATGTATGCGAAGAGGCAAAGATAATTTTATTGCCTTTCCAGCCAAGAGTGTTAAGATATGCGCCCAAATAAGTTAAGCGCGTTACTTCTCCACCTTCCGAAGGAATTATATAAACTTCGGAAGTTCCTTCTTCCGTGCTGGTAAAAGCAATTTGTTTACCATCAGGAGAAAATTGAGGATAGCGAATCATACCCAAATTAGCAGTTAGACGCCTGGCAACTTTATCTTTTAAGTTAAAAGTCCAGAGGTCATCTTCAGCAATAAAGACCACTTGATCTTTATATATTGCGGGTTGACGATAATACGCATTCATAGGGATGCTCCTTTTTCTGATAAAATTTTGACTGTTTAGTTAACGATTTGAAAAAGGATATTGCAGTCAAGAAGTTTATTAGAAGCTTAAAAGTATAATTGCTTGATAAGGTACACAAAAAGTAAAATATTCTTTTGCTTGAATTATCTTCTTGCATATAAAATAAGTCTGTTGAATAATTGGCATATTAAAGTAATGTTTAGATAATTCAAAGCTTCTCCCCTTTGTAGTTTGCTAAAGCGTATTTAGTTAGATATAAATATTATATTTTATCCCATAATAACTATTGGAACAAGATGAAAAAGTTCCCACGGAACCTTTTTTACTCAGGTTTCTTTTCACCGGGTTAAAAACCAGTTGTTAGTATCTGTCATTCTTACGAAACTGATATTCGGAATCCTGGAAATCCCATTTATCCTGTTCATCCCATACCTATTCTCATTTTTAATCTGCGTCATCTGCGAAATCTGCGTGAGTCCTTTTTTTCCTTCTCCTTTTACTCACCGGGTTCAAACCCTTCTATAATAGCTGTCATTCCTACGGAACTAATACTCCAAATCCTGGAAATCCCTTTTATCCTGTTCATCCCATACCTATTCTCATTTTTAATCTGCGTCATCTGCGTAATCTGCGTGAGTCCTTTTTTCCCTTCACCTTTTACTCGCCGGGTTCAAACCCTTCTATAATAGCTGTCATTCCTACGGAACTAATACTCCAAATCCTGGAAATCCCTTTTATCCTGTTTATCCCATACCTATTCTCATTTTTAATCTGCTTCATCTGCGTAATCTGCGTGAGTCCTTTTTTTCTTCACTATTCTTCATTTCATAAGTAGTATTTTTCTTGTCAGCTGATTATCCTTTGTTTTCAAGCGATAGAAATAGAATCCGGAAGCAACTTCACGACCCTGTTGATCAGCTCCGTTCCAAACAGCTTTATGTGCACCGGAAGGTTTATTTTCGCTTACTAATCTCTTGACCAATTGACCTTTCAGGTTATAAATTTCCAAAGTAACAAAGCTTTCGGCAGGAAGGTTATAACTGATGGTAGTTTCCGGATTGAAAGGATTGGGATAATTGCTTGCAGAAAATACTTCTCTTTCACCACTATCATTGGCGGGAGGAATAACTTCCAGGTATAAAGGAATTAACCAGGGTTCTCCTTCTGAGTGAAAGATTTCTACATTCAGCAGGAAATCCTCATTCCTTAAATCAACAGAGCTACCATCGGCAGGATTTACAATACGGAAAATGTAACCCGCAGGAATCTTTTCTGCACCTAAAGCACTGATGCGGATTATATCACTAAAAATTCCATCTTCCAGCATATTTTCCAGGTTGAGTAATAAATTCCAGCTCCAGGAACCATCCCTGCTATTTTTTATATCTCGGGTATAAAGTCCGGCATTATTTTCCCAATCATTATTGCAAATACTGAATTGCAGTATTCCGGTTTGCGGGAAAGGAGGATTGGGAATTTCAGGAATATCTAATGGATCAAGAGTATTATTTGCTCCTTCGCCAACGCCTAAAATAATAATATCACCTTTTTCTCCGGCTTTGGCATTAAGAGAAAACTCCCATTTCAGTTTGGGACGGGAAACTACATTGGGGATATCATTTACGAAGGGCTGATTTTCATTCTGCTGACGCGCCTGTGAAGGATAATTTAAATATAAATGAGCATCCTGAGCTCTGGCTTTCACAAAAAATCCACCCCAGGGCTCAATAACTTCGGGATGTTCGGAATCAATAAAATAATAACTATTGGTCACATAATTATACTTTAGCAAACCAACCAACATTCCCTCTCCCCAAATGATACCATTATTCAGACCTATAGGAAGATCGTAAGGATTGGCTAAAAGATACCAGCCGTTATTAGGACTCTCGGTTCCATCTAAAACAATGTTATAACTGCCATCATCCATTAAACCGTAAACATCTATCGTTGCAGGAGTGGCATAAGGATTGCGTACCCAATAACCTATTCCGGGACGCACAAGAGAAGGAATAACATAGCTACCGGTGTAACTCATATCAATATGACCTAATGTATCAGGTGGAGCAGATGGATTTAATTGCACAATGGAAGTGTAAGTTGGAGCCACATAAAAAGGAGAAAGATCATCCGCAAATATGCTTACAGGAGTGCTATAGGTTTCTCTTGTCAAATATGGGACACCCATCATATTCCATCCAGGATGCATAGTATAAGTTCGCACTCCTGCTAACACCTCAAAATCAAAAGGCATAGCTCCAATGCCTTGATTGGCAAGAGGAGAACGCGGTTTCAAATAGAAATTACCTTCATCAGGGGCTACAAATAGAGGGTCTGCATTCAGATTACCCGTTCCCGGGAATACACCCTGAGCATAAGAAATATCACTATTGCTAACAGGTATATTGCTATCTTCCAGGATAACAGGAGTATTTAATTGTTCTCCATTAGTCCAGATAACATTATGCGTAAAGGTGCCGTTACTACTACCCGTAGCATATAAACCATTATTTAAACCCCAAATTGTGTTATGAGCTATTTGCGCGTTTTGCACTGTTTGCAGAAAAATACCATTACCACTCAGATTTCCCTGTCCAGCCTGCACTTTCGGATAAATGATATTTTTATTTAAAGTTATTCCTGCCAGGTTTTTTAATACTACTCCCTTTAAGGGTTCTCTCAAGGTGCTGCTGGTATTGCGAATGCGGGTATTATTTAAAGATGGAGTTGTCCTGTTAAAAGGCATTCCATTTCCTTCATAATATATTCCTGTGGCATAATCCTCAAGATATAGAGAATCCATTGAAGCTAAAATATGACCGGTGAAGTTTATACCCTTCGTTTCAGTTCTTAAAGTGCTGCTGGTATTACGAATACGGGTATTATTCAAAGAAGCTGTAGTAGTTAAAAGTCCGGAACCGTCATTGGTAATTTCCAAGCCGGTGGGATAACCGATAATGGAATCGTTTGTTATAGTTACACTACCGATATTTATCATTACTAAACCTTTAGTTACGGAACGAAGTGTACTGCTCGTATTTCTAATCCTGGTATTATTTAGAGAAACAGTTGCACGGTCAGAAAACATTCCATTGCCTTCATAGTAAATTCCTGTAGAATATTCATCTATATCCAGAGATTCCATAGTCGCTAAAATATGACCGCTAAAGTTTATGCCTTTCGTTTCAGTTCTTAAGGTGCTGCTGGTATTGCGGATACGAGTATTATTCAAAGAAGCTGTAGTAGTTAAAAGTCCGGAACCGTCATTGGTAATTTCTAATCCCGTGGGATAACCGATAATGGAATCATTTGTCATAGTGACTCTGCTGATATCAATCATTTTCACACCTTTGGCAACAGTGCGCAAAGTACTGCTCGTATTTCTAATCCTGGTATTATTTAAAGAAGGAGTGCTTCTATAATCGGTTGTCCCTAAGCCATTCCAGTAAACACCATAATCGTATTCCTCAATTTCTGCATTGTTTACAGTTAAGCCCACAGCTCCCAAAACATTCAGTCCGTGACTTTCCGTTCTAAGAGTACTGCTTGTATTACGAATGCGGGTATTATTCAGAGAAGGACTGCTGGCAACTCTTGCTTCATTTTCAAAAACAATGCCCATACTATAACCAATCACCTGCACATTATTTAATACCATATTAGATGCGCCTTGCACTTTTAGTCCAATTTCTCCGGTAAAAGAATGGGTTTTACTAATCAACAAATTGGTAATTGTGAAACTGCTGTTTATAATCTTTAAGCCAACTACAGCATTATAGATATTGCAGTTATTGAAAGTTACAGGAGAAACGGGAGAATGCAAAACAATTCCTTTCCAGCCCTCTGTTTCACTTCCGGAAAAAGTAGCCCCATTAGCAGAAATTGAACCCCAAACCTCTAAACCTGCTTGCGGACCGAAGTTTACCGTCACTCCATTATCAATAATCAGAGAACTCCCTTCCGAAATAGCAAGGGTAGCTGAATAATAATAAGGTGAGCCAGGTAAGGTAAGATGAATTTGGGTATTGAACATTGCTTCTATGGTTTGTGAATAGCTGTCACTTTCGCCGTCTTTATACACAGTTAGCGTTACAGTATATAAACCTGGTGTGTAGTATATATGATAAGGATTGGGTTCAGTGCTGGTTTGTCCATCTCCAAAATTCCACAAATAGGAATCAGGATTTCCACTGCAGTGTTGATGAAATTGCACCTGGGTTGAGTTTAGAGTATTAGTTATAGTAGCTGTAAAATATGCTGTTAAATGCATTGTTCCAATAGCTAAACCCGTAGGATCAGGCAGGGTTAAATTTTGCTGAGTGCCATTTTCCAGATTGATATTAACTAAAATGTTGTTGGCTTCTGAGGAAAAATCAGTAATATATGCCTTATTGTTATCCGTGCTTAAAGCCAAAACATCCACTCCATAATATCCACCATCCGAATTAAATGGAAGATTAAAACTTTGCTGCCAAACCAAGCTACCATTCCCCTGCACATTATACTCCGCTAATATATCATTGGAGCTACTATATTCTCCAATTAAGGCAATTTGTCCATCTGAAGAATAAACAGCCGATTGAGAACTTACTCCCAGGTTTTGTATTACATCTATAGTATTATCAGCATTAAGTTTTAGGACTTTAGTATCGCTATTATAAGAACAGGCAATGGCAAAATTCCCACCAGGACTAATAACTGTATTCAAACAGGACGCTACAGGAATGGAAACACCAGAATAGGATAAATTACCGGTGGCAAAATTTAAAAGATACTGATGCACATAATCATTAGTGCAATCATTTATTAGGACTTTGCCATCGGGACCTATAGTTACCCCTTGAGCACAATGAGGATAAATATCTAAAACTTGCACTGTGGTTCTGGACTGTAAATCCAATACTGCCAAATAATGTTCAGTTCCCCCATCGGCTACAATAGCATAACGGTTATCGGCACTCAAAGTAATATCCTCCGCATGAAAACCCAAGTTATAAGAAGCAGCGATTGTCGGTTCAAGTAAGTTGCTAAGGTCTATTTGGTAGACGGTATCATTATCAAAATTGGAGACCAGGGCAAAATGCCCATCGGAGGAAACCACTACATCTAAAAGATCATTATCACCTAACTGACATTGTAAAAAAGGACCAAAGACCTCATTGGTAGCTACATCCACAATATTGATACTGGGAGGATAGTAATTGGTAACTATTAAAAAATCTCCCAAGCGAGGAATAATCCTCACTGAAAAGCTGGCTACCGTTGATAGAGAAGGAGTCCCATTATCAATAGCCGTAATAGTTATCGTATGCAAACCTACATTATTGCGTAAACCGTTAATTGTCAGATTGATATAACAAGGATTTCCGGAAATAATATTTGCATAAAAACCGGCAGTAAAATCACTTTGCACTTCAGCATAAACAGTATTTCCCGGGGAAGGCGAAGAAGCATTGATATGTAATTGAATGCTTTCCCCTTCCTGTATGTTAACTGTTTCTACGGGAAGATTGCCAAAAACAGGAGGCAGGAAATTTCCCTGAATAGCAGTAAACCTGAATAACTGGTTATCCAGATAACTAACTCCTGAAGGTGCCCCACCAGGACCATAATAGTCAATGCCTTCATGGTCAAATCTGCCAATTAAACCATAGTAAATTCCATCTCCTTTGTTTAAACCAACCGTTGCCGGTACGCCTCCAAAACCATTTTGACCTCCGGAAGCATCTCCAGTTGTCCATTGCATATCTCCATAACTGAAAGCAACATTATAACCCAGTCCCACAACAGGGTCCCAACCATTGGTAAAAACAAGTTCAAAGGTATTCAGTTTATCGGTATGATTAGAAAAATAGCCAACGGCATTCCAGATTACCGTTACCCTGTTGGATTCCATTTTGTAAAAGACCTGACCACCTGACCTTGTATCTACATCTGCCCAAAAGGGAGCCAGCATCGGAAATTCGTTTACCGGAAATTCATAAGAAGTGTAGGTACTGTAAGGATTGCCAAAAGAAACATTCCCGTTGTTGTTGATGTAAAATTCCGTGTAAGTAGTTCCGTAAAAATCAAAAGCAAACGGCAATTGAATCACGGAAGTGTAATAATCATCATTTCCTTCCATTGCCAGTTGGAAACTATCATCCAAAGGAATTAAAAGACCCTCCCTCTGTTGTCTTTGAAACACCAGAGGAATCTGTTTCCCTTTTGGCACATTGGAATAAACCGGTGGCTGAATAGGCATTTTACCTATCAAACCCTCTTTGTAGTCCTGATATTCCTTAGAGTCCACAGGATAGGGAATTGTTTGGGCGCCAACTAATACTGCTGCAATTATAAACAGCAGGATTACAAACTTTCTTTTTGCCATTTTATTCTCCTCTTTTAGGCATAATTGCCCTCGGCTTTGTATTTTGTTTATTTTCTATTTCTCCCCGCATATAAGGCACGGCAAATACCCGGTAGAAACATTTATCGGAGAGAGTATCCGTAAAGCTGGTCTCAGTTACATTTACAGGACCGTTCCAACCCTCAGGAAACTCCGCATAAGGATTTTCCGACCAATATACATAGTAGCTTTCCTCATCCCTTCTGCGTTGCCAGGATAAACGCACTTGATTTTGTAAGGCATTTATCGCTAAAGTAACAGGAACCGGTTCTAACATAGATGTATTACCCGCTCCATAATTACCGGTAGTGAAACTCCACATTCCACTCCAGATTTGTTCTGTTGCCGAAATAGCTTTCACACGCCAATAGTATTGAGTGTTTGCTTGCAGAGCTACACTAAATGAATAAAGATGTTCCGTAGTATTTACCATTTGAGTTACAACACCTTGATAGATAAGTGAATTAGGACTAATCCCTAACCAAACCTCATAATAAGCATTTTGGTTATTGTTATAATTTCCCCTCCAGGATAAAGGATAGTTTACCAAAACATTGGTAGCACCTCTATTCGGATCAGGATAACAAGGTGAAAGGGGTTTGTAAGTTGAACTATGCCAAGGTAAAGACCAACTCTGAGCAAGCAGCATTGACTCATAAGATATAGGATTATTATTAAGATCAAGAGACCGAAGATTAGTCAGACCCGCTAAAGGACTAATATCACTTATCTGGTTAGAATCAAGATACAGACATTCAAGATTAGCCAGCCCGGCTAAAGGACTAATGTCACTTATCTGGTTATATCCAAGTTTCAGATACCAAAGATTAGCCAGCCCGGCTAAAGGACTAATATCACTTATCTGGTTGTTATCAAGTTCCAGATATCTCAGATTAGTCAGCCCGGCTAAAGGACTAAGGTCACTTATCTGGTTATGATCAAGATGCAGATGTAGAGATTGCATATTAGTCAGCCCGGCTAAAGGACTAAGGTCACTTATCTGGTTAGAACCAAGATAAAGCTCTTGCAGATTAGTCAGCCCAGCTAAAGGACTGATGTCACTTATCTGGTTACTCCAAAGATACAGCTCTTGCAGATTAGTCAGCCCGGTTAAAGGACTAAGGTCACTTATCTGGTTAGAAAAAAGCCACAGCTTTTGCAGATTAGTCAGCCCCGCTAAAGGACTAAGGTCACTTATCTGGTTACACCCAAGATCCAGATACCAAAGATTAGTCATCCTGGCTAAAGGACTAAGGTTAATTATCTGGTTATGAGCAATAATCAGATATTGCAGATTAGTAAGCCCGGCTAAAGGACTAAGGTCACTTATCTGGTTAGAATCAAGATTCAGCCCTTGCAGATTAGTCAGCCCGGTTAAAGGACTAAGGTCACTTATCTGGTTAGAATCAAGATAAAGTCCTTGCAGATTAGTAAGACCGGCTAAGGGACTAATGTCACTTATCTGGTTAGAATCAAGAGACAGCACTGGCAGATTAGTCAGACCCGCTAAGGGACTGATGTCACTTATCTGGTTAGAACCAAGATAAAGCCTTTGCAGATTAGTCAGCCCGGCTAAAGGACTAAGGTCACTTATCTGGTTAGAAAAAAGCCACAGCTCTTGCAGATTAGACAGCCCCACTAAAGGACTAAGGTCACTTATCTGGTTACCCCAAAGATACATCTCTTGCAGATTAGTCAGATATTGAGCACCTTCTATACTGACTATGTTTCTATCATCTGCATATAGGTCTCCAGTTAGACCTTGTAGATCTGCTATAGTAGGTTGATAGTCATAGGGTTGGCCTAAGGTCTCGTTGATTGCCCATCTAAAATTGTCATCAGGAATATAGGCAATGGGGCTGTTAACTACATATTTAAGAGGAACTGTGATAAGAGGTGAGACAGGATCATTGAATGAGAGCTGAAGTTCATAGTTATAGGTGCCAGGTGTATTTCCAGCAATGAAAGTCAGGATGCAGGTTACAGAAGAATTGGGTTCTATAGTTCCGGAATAAGGAGAAAGGTTAATATCCGGCATTGTGGATGTGCTATCTCTATCATTATCTTTTATATTTACATTTCTGCCACTACTATCTATTCCCTCTAAACCAAATTTATCAGAAAACATTCTTTCTCTACTTACACTATCAAAATACATTTTTTCTGCTTTCATTCTTTCTATCTCAGTTTTCTCATCTATGCCATATTCACTTAGAGGATTTACCAGTTTACCATCTCTCCTTAGCATTTGCCTATCTTCCTTACTCTGCCTCATTCTATTTTCCGCTGTGTTTTCCCTTCCCGCGTTTAGTTCATTGTCTATATTTACTTCTTTGTTAATGCAGGGATGAGTTCCTGTTTTCTGTTCTGCCCGAATTAATACAATATTACTATTCCAGTTAAGGGGAGCAGTGCCATTATTGGTAATAGTTATTTCTCTTTGGCTGGTTTCTGCAGTAAATAATGCATCATAAATACTGGGTGGAGTAACAGCAATAACTTGCTGGTAGTATTCTTCACCGGTAGTGAAACTCCACATCCCACTCCAGATTTCTTCGGTTGCCGAAACAACCCTCACACGCCAATAGTATTGAGTGTAGGACTGAAGTATTGGAGTAAAGGAATAAAGATGTTCCGTAGTATTTACCATTTGAGTTACAAACCCTTGATAGATAAGTAAATCAGGACTAATCCCTAACCAAACCTCATAATAAACATTTGGGCTATTTTCATAATTTCCCTGCCAAGATAAAGGATAGTTTACCAAAACATTCGTAGCACCTCTATTCGGATCAGGATAACAAGGTGAAAGGGGATTATAATATGAACTATAACTATGCCAAGGTAAAGACCAACTCTGAGCAAGCAACATTGACTCATAAGAAATAGGATTATCATCAAGCCAAAGATGTACCAGATTATTAAGACCTGCTAAAGGACTAAGGTCACTTATCTGGTTATAAGCAAGATACAGCCATTGCAGATTAGTCAGCCCGGCTAAAGGACTAAGTTCACTTATCTGGTTAGAATAAAGAAACAGCTCTTGCAGATTAGTCAGCCCCGCTAAGGGACTAAGGTCACTTATCTGGTTATATTCAATTTCCAGAGCTTGAAGATAAGTCAGCCCCACTAAAGGACTAATATCACTTATTTGGTTATATCTAAGTTTCAAATATTCCAGATTAGTCAGCCCGGCTAAAGGACTAAGGTCACTTATCCGGTTACCACTAAGATGCAGCTCTTGCAGATTAGTCAGCCCGGCTAAAGGACTAAGGTCACTTATCTGGTTAGTATAAAGATACAGCAATCTAAGATTAATAAGCCACGCTAAAGGACTAAGGTCACTTATCCGGTTACCACCAAGATGCAGCTCTTGCAGATTAGTCAGACCGGCTAAAGGACTAAGGTCACTTATCCGGTTTCCACCAAGATCCAGATATTGCAGATTAGTCAGAGCCGCTAAGGGACTAAGGTCACTTATCTGGTTCCGATAAAGATGCAGCACTTGCAGATTAGTCAAATATTGAGCACCTTCTATACTGACTATGTTTCTATCATCTGCATATAGGTCTCCAGTTAGACCTTGTAGGTCTGCGATTGTAGGATGATAGTCAGCAGGTTGACCTAAAGCATCATTGATTGCCCATCTAAAATTGTCATCAGGAATATAGGCAATAGGGCTGTTAACTATATATTCCAGATGAACTGTGATAAGAGGTGAGACAGGATCATTGGATGAGAGCTGAAGTTCATAGTTATAGGTGCCAGGTGTATTTCCAGCAATGAAAGTCAGGATGCAGGTTACAGAAGAATTGGGTTCTATGGTTCCGGAATAAGGCGAAAGGTTAATATCCGGCATTGTGAATGTGCTATCTCTATCATTATCTTTTATATTTGCATTTCTGCCACCACTATCTATTCCCTCTAAACCAAATTTATCAGAAAACATTCTATCTCTACTTACACTATCAAAATACCTTTTTTCTGCATGCCTTCTTTCTATCTCAGTTTTCTCATCTATGCCATATTCACTTAGAGGATTTACCAGTTTACCATCTCTCCTTAGCATTTGCCTATTTTCCTTGCTCTGCCTCATTCTATTTTCCGCTGTGTTTTCCCTTCCCTCGTTTAGTTCATTGTCTATATTTACTTCTTTGTTAATGCAAGGATGAGTTCCTGTCTTCTGTTCTGCCCGAACTAATACAATATTACTATTCCAGTTAAGGGGAGCAGTGCCATTATTGGTAATAGTTATTTCTCTTTGGCTGGTTTCTGCCGTTGTTAATTGCTGATAAATACTGGTTGGTGTAACAGCAATAACTGGCTGGTAGTATCCTTCTCCGGTAGTGAAACTCCACATTCCACTCCAGATTTGTAGGTTGGATAAGATAACCCTCACACGCCAATAGTATTGAGTGTTTGTTTGCAGAGTTAGATTAAAGTAATAAAGATGTTCCGTAGTATTTACCATTTGAGTTACAGAACCTTGATAGATAAGTAAATTAGGGCTAATCCCTAACCAGACCTCATAATGGACATATTGGTAATTGTTATAATTTCCCCGCCAGGATAAAGGATAGTTTATAAAAATATTTGTAGCACCTCTATTCGGATCGGGATAGCAAGGAGAAAGGGGATTATAACTTGATGTTGACCAAGGTAAAGACCAACTCTGAGTAAGCAACATTGACTCATAAGAAATAGGATTATTATCAAGCCACAACCATTGCAGATTATTCAGCCCGGCTAAAGGACTAAGGTCACTTATCTGGTTATCGAAAAGTTCCAGTTGAAAAAGATTATTCAGCCCGGCTAAAGGACTAATATCGCTTATCTGGTTATTATAAAGAGACAGCACTTGCAGATTAGTCAGCCCAGCTAAAGGACTAATATCACTTATCTGGTTAGAATCAAGACCCAGCCCTTGCAGATTAGTCAGCCTGGCTAAAGGACTAATGTCACTTATCTGGTTAGAATCAAGATACAGAAATTGCAGATTAGTAAGACCTGCTAAAGGACTAAGGTCACTTATCTGGTTATATCCAAGATACAGACGCGAAAGATTAGACAGCCCGGCTAAAGGACTAATATCACTTATCTGGTTAGAATAAAGATACAGAAGCCAAAGATTAGTCAGCCCGGCTAAAGGACTGATGTTGCTTATCTGGTTATATGAAAGATACAGTTCTTGCAGATTAGTAAGACCGGCTAAAGGACTAAGGTCACTTATCTGGTTATAATAAAGATACAGATATTGCAGATTAGTCAGCCCCGCTAAAGGACTAAGGTAACTTATCTGGTTATAATCAAGATACAGCTCTTGCAGATTAGTCAGCCCCGCTAAAGGACTAAGGTCACTTATCTGGTTATAACTAAGACACAGCACTTGCAGATTAGTCAGACCCGCTAAGGGACTAAGGTCACTTATCTGGTTATAAGAAAAATCTAGCCCTTGCAGATTGGTTAGATATTGTGCACCTTCTATGCTAATAATATTCCGACTCCATGCATCTAAGTATCCTGTTAATCCATTCAGATCAGATATTGTAGGTTGATAGTAAGAGGGTTGGCCTAATGCATCATTGATTGCAATTCTAAAATTGTCATCAGGAATATAGGTAGTGGTGCTGTTAACTACATATTCAATAGGAACTGTGATAAGAGGTGAGACAGGATCATTGGATGAGAGCTGAAGTTCATAGTTATAGGTGCCGGGTGTATTTTCAGGAATGAAAGTCAGGATGCAGGTTACGGAAGAATTGGGTTCTATAGTTCCGGAATAAGGCGAAAGGTAAATATCCGGCATTGTGAATGTGCTATCTCTATCATTATCTTTTATATTTGCATTTCTGCCACCACTATCTATTCCCTCTAAACCAAATTTATCAGAAAACATTCTATCTCCATTTACCCTATCAAAATACCTTTTTTCTGCACGCCTTCTTTCTATCTCAGTTTTCTCATCTATGCCATATTCACTTAGAGGATTTACCAGTTTACCATCTCTCCTTATCATTTGCCTATCTTCCTTGCTCTGCCTCATTCTATTTTCCGCTGTGTTTTCCCTTCCCTCGTTTAGTTCCTTGTCTATATTTACTTCTTTGTTAATGCAAGGATGAGTTCCTGTTTTCTGTTCTGCCCGGGTTAATACAATATTACTATTCCAGTTAAGGGGAGCAGTGCCATTATTGGTAATAGTTATTTCTCTTTGGCTGGTTTCTGCAGTATATATTGCATCATAAATACTGGTTGGAGTAACGGAAATAACTGGCTGGTAGTATCCTTCCCCGGTAGTGAAACTCCACATACCACTCCAGATTGTATCAGCTGAAGCAATAGCTCTTATACGCCAATAGTATTGAGTGTTTTCTTGCAGAGTTATATTAAAGCAATATTGATGTTCCGTAGTATTTACCATTTGAGTTACAAAACCTTGATAGATAAGTGAATAAGGGTTAATCCCTAACCAGACCTCATAATATACATCTGGGCTATTTTCATAATTTCCCTGCCAAGATAAAGGATAGTTTACCAAAACATTGGTAGCACCTCTATTCGGATCAGGATAACAAGGTGAAAGGGGATTATAATATGAACTATAATTATGCCAAGGTAAAGACCAACTCTGAGCAAGCAACATTGACTCATAAGAAATAGGATTATCATCAAGATTAAGATTCCACAGATTAGTCATCCCGGCTAAAGGACTAATGTCACTTATCTGGTTATAATGAAGCCGCAGATCTTGCAGATTAGTCAGCCCGGCTAAAGGACTAAGGTCACTTATCTGGTTATTATAAAGATACAGCACTTGCAGATTAGTCAGCTCGGCTAAAGGACTAATATCAATTATCTGGTTATATTCAAGTTCCAGATGCCAAAGATCAGTCAGCCCGGCTAAAGGACTAAGGTCACTTATCTGGTTATTATAAAGATACAGCACTTGCAGATTAGTCAGCCCGGCTAAAGGACTAAGGTCACTTATCTGGTGGTTATTATAAAGATACAGCTCTTGCAGATTAATCAGGCCCGCTAAAGGACTAAGATCACTTATCTGGTTAGAATTAAGAGACAGAAGCCAAAGATTAGTCAGCCCGGCTAAAGGACTAAGGTCACTTATCTGGTTACCCTCAAGACCCAGCACTTGCAGATTAGTCAGCCCGGCTAAAGGACTAAGGTCGCTTATCTGGTTAAAATCAAGATCCAGCATTTGCAGATTAGTCAGCCCCGCTAAAGGACTAAGGTCACTTATCTGGTTATAAAAAAGATTCAACGATCGCAGATTAGTCAAATATTGTGCACCTTCTATGCTAATAATATTCCGACCCCCTGCATATAAGTATCCTGTTAATCCTTGTAGATCTGCTATGGTAGGTTGATAGTCAGAGGGTTGACCTAAAGCATCATTGATTGCCATTCTAAAATTGTCATCAGGAATATAGGCAATAGGGCTGTTGACAACAAAATCTGCTGGAATTTGGATTACAGGATTAGTTATATCATTAGAATTAAACTGCAGATCATAATGATAAACTCCAACTGTATCAGCAGGTGTAAATTCCAACAGGCAAAGTGCTGTTGCTCCAGGTTCAAGAGTTCCATCAGAAGGAGTTATAGATATACACAAATCCCTATTAGTTGCTCTTTTGTCTTGTCTGGTTACAACATAGTCATCAAATATTATCTGGCAATTCCAATTTAGGGGAGCATTTCCTGTATTGTGAACATTAATTTGGACATAACAGGTATCTTGAGTAGTTAATTCCTGATAAATACTGGTTGGGTATATAGAGATAGCTGGAGCTTTAATAATTTCATTGGAGAAAGCGGGTGTGGAATAGTTGTCATCTTCAAAGTGAGCTTTGATAGCCCATCGGTAATTTCCGGTAGGAAGGTTTTGCCAGGCATAGTCATAAAAGGTATATCCGTTTGTAGTATAACCGATATATTCCCAAAGGTATTCCTCATCTTCCTGTCCTTCCTGCAATCTATAAACGATATAACCCTGTTCTAATCCGGAAACTGACGGCTGCCAGGAAATTTGTAATAAACTATCAATAAGAGCAGCATAAACATTTTGCGGAGGGTAAATATAGGAAATAGTTACCGTGGCAGGATTGGAAGGTTCGGATTCAGCGGTTTCATAAAGAGCAGTTACATAGTAAGTATAATCCCCTTGGCTCAGGTTTTCATCATAATAGGAAGGATAATAGCTATTACCAATCAGAGTTCCATTCCTGTAGATATTAAAATTCTGCAACGCGCGTTCTTCCATATTCCAGTTCAATTGGACATTTTTCCAGTTTTCAATAGTGGCGATAAGGTTTATGGGTTTAATTATCTGTTCTTGGGTGGTAAAATACCAATTGGGCACATCTTCGGCATAAAGATAGATATTTCCCTCGCCGAAAGTGTAAGGAGTAACTATCCAATAATATTCTGTCTCATAATCTAAAGGAATAGGGATTTGATAAGATGTAACATTTCCCACATCTATATTCACCACAGAGAAACCTGCTAAACTCATAACTTCCAATAAATAGCCATCTGGCAAAGGATAATTAGTATAAGCAACAGGAGACCATTGTAATAGAGGCAAGGTTTCTATATAGGTAGCTCCATTAGCAGGAAATACACAATTGGCAGGCAGAGGAGGAAAATACACAGTAAAAGAAACCGGTTCAGAAAGTATTGATTCTCCCCCTAAATACACAGCACTAACCTGATAGCTATAATGTTCCTGGTGATATACATTATTATCTATAAAAATGCTATCGGTAACAGTAGCATAAAGCACTCCGTTTTTATAGATATTAAAGCCCGTATAAGAAGCAACATAAGGAACGCTCCACTGTAAAATAACAGAGTAATTTTCTATTTGATAGCGTAAATATGAAATTGGAGGGCAGGGATACATCCATTGCAAATAGGGATAACCCCCATTCACAAAATATTGAGTATCGGGTTGCCAAATTTCGGTTAAATCCCAGTCAATATAAGTGTTTGAGGCATAAGGATAAGTCATTTCGTCGGCAGTTCTACCAATTCCACCGGCAGAAATTGTCTGTCCGCTGCTTTCCACATTCCAATAGCTAAAAAGTGTTTGGCTGACAACATTTCTGCCAATAAGTCCACCAGTATTACTATTTCCTGTAACGCTACCGAGAGAATAGCAATAAGAAACCAAACTTTGGGTGTCATTAACTCCCAGTAATCCACCTGCACCCCAATTACCCTGAACAGCGGAAGTAGAAAAACATTGGCTTATAGTAGAATTTCCTTGCATACCAACCAAACCACCTGTGGCATTATTACCTGTAATAGTTCCTTTGCTGAAAGAAGAATAAATTTCACTGGCGCCTTTACTATAGCCACAAAGTCCACCGGTAGCAAATTGACCGTTGACCACACAATTAGCAAAGCATTTTTCCAGATGGCAGGATAGTTCCAAAGAACCAACTAAACCACCGGTTACAGAAGCACCTGTAATTGTGCCTTCGCTGCTGCAACTTTCAATAAAACACTCTGTTGCTGAGCCAATCAGAGCACCGATATAGTCCTTTCCGTTGATGTATACATCTTTTAGGGTAATATTTTTCAGGACAGCAGAATGAGCATAACCAAACAAACCCAGATTATTTCCCTCAGGTTGATTGATGTATAGGTAGTAAATATGAAAATTATTGCCATTATAAGAACCTGTAAAAGGAGCGGACTGAGTGCCTATAGGTAACCAGCCAAATCCTGAATTATAAGGTTCTTCGTTCAGATAAATATCGTCGGTTTGTAAAAAGAACGCACCGGGATAGTTCCGCACATTGTTTAAATGTTGTGCAGTGGCAACCAAATAGGGTGCTGCCTCAGAACCTGTTCCTCCGGCAAATTGAGCCAAACAAGGGCTGATAGACACGCAGAGAAAAAATAAAATAAGTGCTAAAGGCAAGGTTTCAAGTTTTCGGGATTTCATCGTATCCTCCATAAATTATATTAGTTTTTGGTTTATAGTTAAAATTCATCGTTTTTTTGCCGGTTATAATCTCGCAGATTAAGTTTTTTCATATCCATAGAATAACTTAAGTTTATCTGTCTGCTTTTCATAGTGTTCACGCTTATTCGTTGACTGCTATAACTTTAATAAACATTCTCTCACTCTCTATAGGAATAAGAATATCAGAAGAGGTAAGATTAATATATTGATGGATTAGTTGAGTTCCGGCGCTATCAGCATAGAGCATAACTTTGTATTTAAGCCCGCTAATAGGCAAACCCAAAGTATCAGTATTAACTGATTGCCAGGTAAGCAGAAGAGAGTTTTCCGGTAAAAGTTGCAGAACCAAATTTTGAGGACTGGCAGGAACAGCAGGTAAAACGGTTACTGGAATTGCATAAATAACCGGGGAATGCAAATTATCCGCAAGAGAAAATTGGAAGTTCGTTTCACCCTTAAAACCGAGAGCCGGAATAACAATTGCCTGTTGCAATGTTTCATTGGGTTCAATGCTGATATTTTCTCCGCTGGAAAAATTGATTGTAACCGTATCTAAATCGGGATCAAAAACCATTCCGTTCCAGGAAAAAATACCCTGTTGATTTTGGATAATTTCCAAAGGTTGAATAGTATCCCTAAAAACGGGCGGTGAATTAGTAGCATCACGAGTAATAGAAATTTGGGCGTTAAGGGTTCCACCGGTTCCAATAACACTAAATTCTGCAACGGTTGTTCCTGTAAAACCGGCTACAGGATAAATATTTAGCCACACAGAATCCTGATTAGTAACCATATTCTGCACTAAATTGTTATTGGGAAAAATAGAAAAAGAGAGAGTGCCACTGCCTACTTTAAAATATCTGTTCAGATTTAACTCTTGAGTAAGGTTATTGGAAAAAAGCAATTCCGGTAAGGGTTCCAATTGATAGGGCATTGAATTATTATATTGCATTTGGATGGAACCGGAGTTAATCCAACCTGTGTAAGAATAGCTGCTCTGCGTAAGCATATTAATATTTTGGCTGTTAATAATTAACCGGGGCTGATAACAAGCAGGAAAAAGTCCTGTTATCTCCCAGGAGAGACGATAGTTATTACTTAAGGGAGTGCCGTTTTTAGAGAAAGTAAGATTCCAGGTCTTGGCAGCAGGATTGATAGACCTGATGTCTTTCATATAATTTCCGTTGTAAGTTGTGCCCCAATCGCTGTGAGGAAAATAGGCACGCACATAAGGATTATTACTGGGAGGAGGACCAAGAGGAAAATCAAAAGCATCAAAACTATCCGCAGCGCCTGCGCTTTCTCCTAAATAAACAGTAGCACTTATTAGGGAGCCATCAGAACCCAAATTGGCAAAACAAAAATCCATTCGCCAATCGGCATTTAAATTTAACCCTGCGCAAAATGTAAGAATAAAAAGAAAAGAAAACTTACACCGCGCTAAATACTGTCCCATATAATCACCTTCGTCAGCATTTATCTATAATTTACTTTACTAATCCTTCAGCTTTTTCTGTCAAGAAATTTCTGAAAAAGGAAAAAGATTTATATTAAATTTGTCTTAGTCAACCCCGATATGATTCCCTTGTGATTCCCATATCGTTCCCATATCGCGATATGGGAAGCGTGTGGGAAAGATTTTGTCAATATAACCGCTAACTGCATTGGCTGCAAAAAGATAAAGAAACATAGGAAAAGGTAAATTGAGAGGGCAAGATAGCGAAATAGGGAAGGAGAAAAAGGTAACTGTAAAAAGGATATCATAAACAGGCAAAGCAGTAAGTATCCTGCTGTCAGGTTGATTTATATTTCTGCTTTGCCTCCCTGCAAAAAAAATTTCTTTCCTCTTTTCCTTTTTATTTACAAGCTATCATTTAGGGTGTATTCGGTATTCCTGGTTTTGGTTGCAAGTAATCATCTTCGGTTTTTTCGGTATTTAGGGTAGCTAAACCAAACCCTAATCTTTTTCCTTGACCTGTAAAGTGGATTTTATAAAAGATAAAAAGGTCTTAAAAGGGAGACAATATGGAACGCTACAGTAAATTATTACCCGGAATTGTGGAATGGACACTGCAAAAAAGAGCAGAAGATAATGTATCGGAAAGTTTTGGTTGCGGTTACCTTTTTGTAGATGTTTGCGATTTTACAAAATTGACGGAAAGCGCTTCCGTGAAAGGACATTACGGAGTAGAAATTATTACCGATATCTTAAACCAGTATTTTGATCTCTTGAACGAAAAAATAATGCAATATAATGGACAGATTATCAAATTTGAAGGTGATGCCATTTTGGCTGCTTTTCCCGGTAAAGAAGAGATTTGCCTATGCCAGATGCAGGAATGCTTAAAGGAATTTAACCGGGAACTGCAAGAACTGAATAAACGCCTGAAAAATAAATATGGCAGTGATCTTTCCTATCATAGCAGTATGGGTTACGGTCAATCCAATGTGATTATTCTGGGCAAACCGAATATCCATTATGATTATTTTGTGTATAGTCCGGTAATGCCTTCCCTTTATAAACTCTTTGCCCAAGCCGGAAAAAACGAATGTTTGCAGGTAAAAAGTGGCATAAAAACGAAAAAGAAAGCCGAAATTTATGGGGCTGAACTTCCCCTGCGAGCCGAAAAAAGCTACGATCAAAGTTTCTTTCCTCCGGAAATTTTACAGCGCATTTCTTCCCAAACATTTACCGGTGAACTACGCAATGCCGCTATTCTCTTTATTGGTATTGCTGCCGAAAAATATATTCATAAGGGTGACTACAAAACCATTAACAACTACTATTGTAAGGTTCAGGAAATTGTTTACCGTCTGGAAGGAATGATTAACAAAATTGACTATACCGATAAAGGTTTGATTTTACTTATCAGTTTCGGCATTTTACAAACCCATATAGATGATATTGAGCGCGCTATTGTCTGTGCCAACCTTATAAATAGTATAGAAAGCCCGCTAAAAGCTAAAATAGGGCTCACTTATAGCAATCTCTATGTGGGAGTTTTAGGAGCAAAACAACGCTGTGAATTTGGTATTATCGGCACAGGAGTTAATGTTTCAGCCCGGTTAATGACTTCCGCTAAATACGGACAAATTGTTTTTACCAAGGATATTCTACCCAGTGTGCAAAGCCGTTTTGAAGTCCAATTTTTGCGTAAGGAAAGGGTTAAAGGCATCAAAGACGAATTGTTCTTTTATTGTATCCTGCGTGAATTGCCGGAATTTTTGAACAGCTATAAAAGGCAGTATCAAAATAAGACCCAGATTTGCTACCAGGAACAAACTGCCGAAATCATTCAAAAAATAAAGGACAAAAAAATCAATCAAGTGCTTATTTCCGGAGATCATGGCACCGGAAAATCCTTTCTCAGCTGGCAGATATTAAACAATTTCTACGAGGAAAACTACAAAATTAGCATCTTCGTGTTAGATGAATTCAACCATCACGATCCTTTAATCCTGCATCGTAAATTTATCAGCAATGAACTGGAACTGAATGATCCCTTGTCGGAACCCGAAAAACTGCAAAAATACCTGGGAGAAATTTTGGAAGAAAGAGATGCGGATATCCTTTTAAACGCTTTAGGACTGCAAAATAAAGAAACTATCTTAACCAATGACAGCGGAAAACAAATTGAATTCCTCTTGCTTTCCCTGCAAAAATCCCTGGACTTGCTGATGCGTGATTTTGACCTTATTTTGCTGGATAATATTCAATGGCTGGATGATCTCTCGGCTCAAATCCTCCAGAAACGCTTGGAAGATGACAACCCTAAATCACAAACTCTTATTTTAACTACTACTAAAGAGATAACAAACTACCAAAACAAGGCAAATGCCAAAACGGAATTTATTAGTTTAAGGGAATTGAATCGGGAAGAAGTAATAGCTCTGATTCGCTCTCAAATCCCTAATATCACTTTTCAAGCAGTGGATTATATCTACAATTTGGCAGGAGGAAATCCGCGGTTTATTACTGAGCTTTGTTCCCAAATACTTTCCAGTTTCCCCGATCCAGATATGCTGATTACGGAATCTAATATTTATGATATTCAAAATAAGGGTCTTTTACCCTATAGCGTAGAAAATCTTTTTATCATTAAATATGAGTCATTAAGTCAGGAAGCCAAGGACATCCTAAAAAAGGCATCCATTATAGGTAAGGGCTTTACCTTGAATGAAATTTTTGAAACCCAGAGCGGAATAAGCCAGAATGAAATAATACCCGTGATTTCAGAACTGCAAAATAATGAAATTATAGATATTACAACCCTCTCTCCAGAAGTTCAATATCTTTTCAATAATGCTCTTATGCGCCAAGCTATCTATTCTACTATTTTGCTTGGAGAAAAGGTTTCTCTCCATAATCGCATTGCCTCTTTTTATGAAGATAAATATGGAACACTGGCAAACCGCCACAGTGAATTACTTGCCTATCATTTTCATTTGGGAGAAAATAAGGAAAAAGCTCTGCATTATGCTTTAATAGCAGGCGACCAAAATCAGAAAATAAATAACCACAGTGAGGCAATTTATTACTATCAAATAGCTCTTCAGCATACTACAGAAAGGTTGGAAAAAATAGCCATCATCCTTAGTATTGTGGATTCCCAGCTCTATTTAAGCGAAGTGGAAGTGGCAAAAGAAAACCTGGAAACCATTGAACCGAAAGAAATTTCTCATCCTGAACTCCTTAAAAAGTATCATTTTTTGCGCTGCAGGGTCTATTACTTGAGCGGTGACTATGAAGGTGTTCTGAAATATCTGAAAAATGTAACCGACTTTGAAGGCAAATATGGAGAACAAATACGCGTTTATCAATTGGACTGCCTTTATCGGCTTTTCCTGATTGAAGATTTTTCTGCCCTGCTAAAGGACTTGAAACAGGAATTTGTTCAGCAGGCGGCAAATACCCTGAATGTAAAATCCCAAAAGCCATCCATTTCAACTTTGCTTTCTCGTTTTCAGAAAATTCCGGAAGATGAAATTACGGAGGAGCAAAAACACTATCTCTATCTATTGCTGAAACTGGAATCCATAGAGGCAAATCATTTTATCAATACAGGATATTATCAAAAAGCACTAAAATCCTTACTTTCCCAATACGAACTTGCAAAAGCCCTGAAAGATGACCTCTCCTTAAGGATTGCCAGTAACGGACTGGGAGTTGTTTATACGCGAATGGGAAATTTAGATTCTGCCTATAAAGCTTATGTGGAAGCAATTAGCATTGCCGATAAAATAAGTGACCGTTTTGGTTTTGCCAAAGTCCTTTCCGATATGGCAACTTTACATCGGCGAATGGGACATCATCAGGAAGCTTTAGATCATTTTCATCGCAGCTTGAAAATTTTTGAATCCTTAGGAAATCTTGTCTTTCAAGGCGTCGTCTTACACGGAATTGGAGAAGTGTATCTGCAAGAAGGACGCGATACTGAAGCATTGAAATATTTTCGTAAAGCCCTAAAAATTGCCCGCCAAAGCAAAGACCTCTTTGGAATTTCTTTTGAACAGGATTCCATTGGAGATATTTTATTTAATTCCGGAAAAATAGCTGACGCAAAGGCACAATATTTGAAAAATCTCAAATTACAACAAAAAATTGGCGATAATGAAGGAATTGCCCATACTTACGGTAATTTAGGCAATGTAGCCAGAATGGAAAAAAACCTTCCTCTGGCAATTGAGTATTACACTAAAAATATTAAAATGACAGGTGAAATTGGCGATAAAGACGGACAAGGAAGAGGTTTTTACAACCTTGCTTTGGTTTATGAAGACCTGCAGGACAAGGAAAAAGCAATACAATCCCTGCATAAAGCTCTAAAATGCTTTACCCAGGCAGGTTCGGTTAAACTCATTGAACTGACTAAACAACGCTTACAGGAAATTTTGCAGCAAAAGGAGTGAAGGGTGAAAAAAAAGGGCTCACGCAGATTTCGCAGATGACGCAGATTAAAAATGGCAGAGGGCTTAGGGGTTAGGGCAGAGAGAAAATAGGTATGGGATGAACAGGATTATATGGATTATAAGGATAAAAAAAAGTTCCGCAGGAATGACAGATATTAACAACGGGTTTTTAACCCGGTGATAAGGAATTAGTATAGTCATTATCTCTTTTTCCGAGAAAGAGTTCCGTAGGAACGACAGGTACTAACAACGGGTTTTTAACCCGGTGAAAGAAAGATGGTAGGTAACATATCTATTTGTAGGAGAAAAAGTTCCGTAGGAACGACAGATATTAACAACGGGTTTTTAACCCGGTGAAAGAAAGATGGTAGGTAACATATCTATTTGTAGGAAAAAGAGTTCCGTAGGAATGACAGATACTAACAACGGGTTTTGAACCCGGTGAAAGAAAGATGGTAGGTAACATATCTATTTGTAGGAAAATGAGTTCCGTAGGAACGACAGATATTAACAACGGGTTTTTAACCCGGTGATAAGGAATCAGGATAGTCATTATCTCTTTTCCCGAGAAAAAGTTCCGTAGGAACGACAGATATTAGAAAAGGGTTTTAACCCTTAAAAAAAAGTCAAAATTGGTATTTGGTTGGCAGCATTCTTATTTACCATAAACCAAACAATTCATTTTTCAGAGTTCTGCAAACTCTTGGGCAAATCAGAATTTGCCTACCCATTCTTCATCTACTGCATTATTGGGGATAAAACTGCTATTCTTAACGGGTTTTTTAGGACTTACCAAATTGAAAATTGCATTATTTGTGTTTACAAGGTTCTGATTGACAAATTTATGGTTGAATGTAATAAAGTTTTTTCTAAAAGCAAGCATACCCAAAAGGAGATGAAATGCCGAAGCAAAATACTTGTAACAAGCTGTTACTCGTGATAATAGCTCTTCTATTTGCCTTGAATTTAAAAGCCGCTATGGTTAATAACCTGCCGGTTACCGTTTTTCAACCGGATGGAACAAAACTGGAATTATTGGCAAGTGGAGATGAATATCATAACTGGCTGCACGATAAAAATAATTACACTATTATCAGGCATCCCGAAAGTGGCTACTTATGTTATGCCGAACAAGATAGAGAGAATGTTAAAGCAAGCAATTTAATTGTGGGTAAAGATGATCCTTTCCGTTCTGCTCTTAAGCCAGGAATTAACATCTCTGAAGAAGCATATAAGGAATTACGCAGTAGCAAGTTTTGGATGCCGGCAGAAAGAGATGCACCAACCACCGGTACAATTAATAATATTGTGATCTTTATCCGTTTTTCCGGAGAAAGTGAAGTTGGCCAGGGTATCAGTGTTTATGACGGTTGGTTCAATAGCGGAACCAATTCTCAAAAGAATTATTTTCTGGAAGCAAGCTATAATCAGCTTACGGTAAATACTACTTTTTATCCGCCGGCACAAAATAATCTGGTTGTTTCCTGGCAGGATAGCCATCCGAGAGCTTATTATGAGCCCTATAATGCCACTACTAATCCAACAGGTTATAATGGAGATGACGAGAGGAGAAACCGGGAATTTACTTTACTTCAAAATGCTGTTGCCGGAGTTGCTGCTCAGGTTCCTTCTTCTTTAAATATTGATTCCGATGGAGATGGCAAAGTAGATAATGTTGTTTTTCTCGTTAGTGGAGCGGCTGGTGAATGGAGTAGTTTGCTTTGGCCCCACCGTTGGGCAATTTATGATCGCAATGTATATTTAAACAATAAACGCGTTTACGATTTTAACCTTCAGCTGAAGGATTTTCTTGCCACACGTGGAGTAGGGGTTATTTGTCACGAATTCTTTCATACTCTTGGTGCTCCCGACCTTTATCATTATACCAGTAATGGAATTGATCCTGCCGGTAGCTGGGATTTAATGTGTTCCGACCAAAATCCTCCTCAACATATGACTGCTTTTATGAAATGGAAATATGGAAATTGGATTGCTTCTATTCCAACTATCTATATTGGACAACAATACACCCTAAATCCTTTAACTTCTTCCACCGGTAACTGTTATAGAATAGATTCCAATAACCCCAATCAATATTATGTAGTAGAATTCCGCAAGAAAACAGGCACCTTTGAAAGCAGTATTCCCGGTTCCGGAATGTTGATTTATAGAATTGATACTACCGCTGGAGACGGAAATGCATCAGGTCCGCCTGATGAATTATATATTTACCGTCCCAATGGAACAACTACAGTAAACGGAACTATAAATTCCGCAAATTTTAGTCAGGAAACCGGTAGAACCAGTATTAATAATACAACTAATCCTGCTCCCTTCTTACAGGATGGGAGTGAAGGGAATTTAAATATCTATGCCATCGGTTCTTCAGCAGGAACTACGATGACTTTTTCTTTAGGTGTTCCTACAGTTGACTTTTCAACCAATCCTTACACGGAGAGCTTTGACAGTTCTACTTTTCCTCCAACGGGCTGGTATAAACAGACAATTTCCGGCAACTATGGTTTTGAAAGAGTGACTTCCGGAACACATCCAACCTGCTCACCCCAAGCAGGAGCAGGAATGATTTGCTATAAAAGTTATAATGCTCCTTCGTCCAGTTCCGCAATTTTAGCTACTTTGCGGCTTAATTGTTCAGAAGTTCAATTTTACAGCTACGATTTTTCCTTTTATATGTATAGGGATACCGGAAAAAGTTCAAATGCTGACCGTATTTTAATTTATTTAGCTGATACGCCTGATATGAGCGGAACCAATACTCTTTTAGGAACGATAAATCGTTATACCGGTTTTACCCCAACCGTTCCTTCAAACGGTTGGTATCAGTATTCTTTCAATTTGCCTCTTACAACTTCCGGTTATTATTATGTTGTTTGTCAAGCTATCAGTGCCAAAGGCAATAATATGTTTTTGGATAGTTTCAGTATTAAAAAAACGGCTTTACCTCCTTCTCCCGCAATTTCTCCTTCACCAGCTGATTTAGCTGAAAATGTAAGTGTTTCACCCATTTTTTCCTGGGCTAATGGAGGTGGTTATCCCAGCCATTATTTATTTTATTTGGGCACGAATAATCCACCGACTAATTTGATTGATGGTTTGAATTTGGGCAATGTTCTCAATTACGCATATACCGGAACTTTGAATTACAGCACACAATATTATTGGAAAGTTATTCCCGTAAGTGAAGGGGGCTCTGCACAAAACTGTTCTGTATGGAGTTTTACTACTTATGCTGATCCCCGCATCACAACTCTTCCCTATAGAGAGAATTTTGATATAGTAACTGCTCCAACTTTGCCTTTTGGTTGGGAGACCTATATTTCTTCAAGCAATAGTTCTGCTTTTGTTAAAAACTTTTCTTCGCCAACAAATTATGCTCTTAGCCCTCCTAATTGCATCAATTTTAATAATTTCACAGATACAAGTGCACAGCTGATTCTGATTACCCCCGAGATTTTAACGCCGATAAATATTTTGCGTTTGAAGTTTTATGCCAAGGGTAGCGCAACCGGATATTCATTACAGGTTGGAACTATGAGCAGTCCTAACGGCACTTTTACTTCATTAACTACGGTTAATTTAACCAATACGATGCAACAATATTCTGTCCCTTTTTCCAATTACATCGGAACAGACAGATTTATAGCCATCAGACATAATTTAGGCGGTTCCAATCGTAATATTTATCTGGATAATTTTTATCTGGAAGAAGAGCTGACTAATGACCTGGCTATAAGTGCTTTGCAGATGAACGGATTAGGAGTTATTGGCGAACCCTTGCAGTTTAGCGTTAGTGTTCTTAATAATGGAATTGCAACTCAAAACAGCTATAGTATTCAGTTACTTTCCAGCTCCGCTAAAACAGTCCTGGCAAATTTGGATGTATTGGAACCGCTTGCTCCAGGGCAAACTGCAGTTCATAATTTAACTTGGATACCCGAAACCGAACAAACGCTTTCTGTATATGCTCAAGTAACTTTAATTTCAGATGGTTATACTGGTAATAATACTTCTATAACTTCTCCTATATCCATTGGAAGTTACATCCCTAAAATATGGACAACCGATACCGGCACTAAATCTAATCTTCTACCTTTAAATTTCAATCAGAAGAATAGTATCAGTGAGACAATTTATCTTGCTTCCGAACTGCAAATGACTGCCGGAATAATTACCGCCATTGCTTACCACACAAATTTTGTGCAGGATTTATCTCATCAGGCAGTAAAAATCTGGATGAAAAATACCTCTGAGAGTAATCTCAGTTCCGGTTGGCTTTCCTTTGATGAATATGTGCCGGTATTTGATGGTTTTGTAGATTTTCCTGCTGGAAGCAATTCCATCATTATAATCTTACAAATACCTTTTCCCTACAATGGAAATAATTTAGCTATCAGGGTAAACAGACCCTTTGATAACAATAATTACAATACCAGTAATCATTTTTATTACACAAATTCTACCTCAAATCCCAGTCGTAGCCGCTATCTAAGTAGCAGTTCTGTAAATTATGATCCCCAAAATCCATCAACTTTGGGCACTTTAACCAATTTTATTCCTGTTACCGACTTTTCTGTAACTTCCTATATTCCAGCTGTATTAGCTATTCCTCAGCTGCTAATTCAGAAAAACCAACAGGGTGTATTACTTAACTGGAATGCTGTTCAAGGAGCTAATTTATACCGTATTTACTCCAGTTCCGATCCTGTGGTCTGGTCTGATATTCCTTATGCTGAATGCAGTCAAACCAGTTTTCTGATTATTAATCCACCGGACAAAATGTTTTTCAAAATTGTAGCCGTTTACCAAGCACCCTGAGTTGTTAGTTCTTTAACCGCCTTATTGGGGATAACATCTTATTGCTCAGTGCTTAATCCCTAACACTATACGCATCAATAAATTTCCGTATCATTCCCGTATCGCGATACGTGGGGGGTATATCGGAAAGGATTACCCTTAAAAACAGGTTGCCTGATAAGCATTTCTGGAAAAAACAATGCTCTAATCCCTCCCCCCTGATATACTTTCTATATTGAAAATACAGAAAAGAAAAAAACATAGAGAAAATAGGAGTTGAGATACTTAAAACCCCTTTAGGGCTACACAATGATCGCGATGGTGGCTTAAAGTCCCTTAAATATAATGTAGTTAGCAGGAAACAACATTTTTGGCTTGACAGAAAAAGGGTTTATTTTAGGAAAGTTCAAAAGTGTGGCGAGATAGCTCAGTCGGTAGAGCAGAGGCCTGAAAAGCCTTGTGTCCCCAGTTCGATTCTGGGTTTCGCCACCATTTTTTTTGTATAGTTCAATTTTTCTGAATTATAGGGTTGAAACAAATGAGTGCTATTTTTGCAGAATGTTTTGGTAAACAGCGGTTATTTTTTTACATATTACAGGGGGGGAATAGTTTGTGATACATATTTCTCTGATGCGGGCAGGGGAATAGTTATTAATGTTTTCTTTCATTTTCAGCATTGCTTCCGCTATCAGAAAGGGCTTTTTCGGAGGGATAAGAATTCCTGTTTCCGGGGTAACGATATCTCTTGGACCACCACAATCAGTTGCCAAAGTTGGTTTTCCACAAGCCATTGCTTCCACAAGCACCAAACTGAAGGATTCAATATGGCTGGGAAGAATGTAGCAATCGCATTTTTGATATTGTTCCAATGCCTGTTGAGGGTTAAGATAACCCAAAAGATGGAGGCGGTGTTCCAAATGGTATTTAGCTATTTTTTGTTTAATTTTAGACCTTAAATAGCCATCTCCTCCGAGGTATAAATCGGCATCTAATCCTTTTTGAACCGCCAAAGCAAAGGCATCTACCAAATCCATAACTCCCTTAGCATAAGTTAAAATGCTTAAAGAAAAGAAAGAAAAGCGTTTTCTTTCTTCTTTTATCTTTGCCGGTTGGTAAAATTCCGTATCCACTAAATTGGGGATTACTATACTTTGAACGGAGCAGGAAGAAAGAATTTGTGCTTGGAGAAATCTGCTTACAGCCAAAACAGCGGACGCATTGTGTAACGGCAAAGTGATTTTTTTAGAGACCTTATTCCTGATAACATATTCCGGAAAAGGAAATGGACCGCTATGTTCACTAATGATATAGGGAATTTTCCATTTTTCCGCTAAGCGAAAAGCAATAAATCCTGCCGGAAAAGTTACATAGGAATGAATAATATCAGGTCGGGAAAGAGAATCCAATTTTTTCACTAATGCCTTTATATTGCCATAAAATAACCTGCTGGTCCAAGTAAGATGAGGGATTTTAATTTCTTTCAGGTTGGGGGTTATATTACGGGTTCCGGTTTTAGCGGTTAGGTAATTAACAATCTTGGAGACAGCAACAAAGGGATGTCGGATTTGCAATTGATATTCATTCTGTCCCCAATTCAGGATTTCATATTCATAGTTGCTGTTTCGGGAAAGAGCAATTGCCTGGTCAAGAAAGAATCTTCCGGTATTGGGTTTTTGCGGATAGGGATACCAGGAAGGGATAATTAAGACCTTCATTGTTCCAATGCAGAAAAGACCTCAGCCAGTTTTGCCGTAAGTGCCTTGCGTTCAAATTGCTGAATGTAATCCCAGTTGGGTTCCGTTTGCAGCTTGTCTTCCTCCCAAAGCTGATAAAGGTTTCCTAAGGTTTCCTTTATAGAATGGATGGAAGAGGAATCGGCAATAAAAGCTGTATTTGCGGGCTTAAGGATATCTGCTGCTGCCCCTGAGGAATCTATTATAGCCAGAATCGGTTTTCCGCTGCGCAGATATTCAAAAACCTTAGCTGTAACGATTGCTCTTTGAGCTTCTCCGGAACCCAAATACAATAAAAGAACATCTGCAGTACGAAGAATTTGAATGCTATTCCGATGATTGATATAACCGTGGAAATGGACAATTTGATTTAGTATTGGATCGGTTATATATTTTCCCAGCACGAAGTTACGAAAGTTTCTGCCATAAATTTCCACGACAATTTTTTGGGGGTTAAGACAACCTTCCTGAATTAACTCTAAAATTGCCTGCCAGAGAATATCAGGTTGGAGTTCATCGTAAAAACTACCGGTGTAAATAATGGTAAATTTGGCATTCCTTATTGGAGGAAATGAAACGGGGAAATCTTTCTCATCATAGCCATTGGTGATACATACGAATTTGTTTTTATCTAAATAGGGATAAAGATTTCTGAATTCCTCTATCATAACCGAACTTACACAGATAACTTGATCAGCACGGGTTACTATTTCCTTTTCCCACCTGTTCTCTATTGCGGTAACCCAATCAGGAGGTTTTAGATATTTTCTGCCAATCCCAAAACTCCAGGGGTCTCTAAAATCCAGGCAAACCTTTATCTGATAATGCTTTTTCAGGTATTTGGCTAAAAAGATAAGAGAATAGGGCGGAACTGAAACTAAAACCTGATTGATACTGTTGGTAGCCATAATTTTCTTTAACTTATGAATCGCAAACGGTAACCACAGGATTTCTCCATCCGGAATAAAAACATTTCTGCGCAGGAAATTGACTATTTTGTTTAGCTTTAAGCCCCAAAGCAGTTTATAAAACCAGTTAATATCCAAAGTGAATGAGCGGTAAATTTTTACTTTATCAGGAAGTTCACGCAGAAGAGTATAATCCCTTGGTTGCTTTAAAAAGCGATAATAAGCACAAAGAATGACAGGTTTAAAACCAAATTCCGGTAAATATTTAGCAAACTTCAGTCCTCTTTGCACTCCGGAACCGCCTGCAGGAGGGAAATAATAGAAAATTAAGAGCACATTTTTCATAGTTCTTGTGTTTTCCTGATAAATAAACCCATATACCAATAAGGTCGGGGATGCACTAATAACCTGTTAAGTAAGTTAATTCCTTTGGTGAGAAGGGATTTGTTTATTTCAAACTTTTCTTGCTGACAACGGGAACATTTCAAACCGCTGGCAGGATTAAACCATTGTTTTAACCAGTGTTGTTTGATATTAAGCAAAAGGGGTATAAAATCACGATTCAGAGGACCAAATACCTCCCTTTTTTTCAGATAAAATTCCGGAGCAAGATATGTAGATAAAGTTTCTTCTGAAAACGACTGTAAATGTCCATAAGGATGTTCTATAAAACCGCAATTAGCACAGCGATAATATAGTTTTTCCAGCTGTTCCTTATGGGGAACACTGATAATTATATATTTTTTGGCTACCCGTTTAAGTTCCGGAAAAGCTTTCTGCAAGGAGACATTATCCAAGTGTTCCAAGACCTCGTTACAGATTACAGCATCAAAACTTCTATCGGGAAAAGGAATTTCTGTAACAGAAGCTTGAACTGAAGGACACTGCAAATACTTTAGAGCTGCGGGAGAAATATCCAAACCTGTAACTTGATATTTAGCAATAAGTTTGTTTGTAATAATGCCATTTCCACAACCTGCGTCCAAAATGGTTTGCACATCTGAAGGAAGAAGAGCAAGAAGTTTTGCAATTCTTAAATCCGCTTGTTTTTCAGGATCGTAATTTTCCCATGTGGCTTCTGCCATATAGTTCATTTTTTAAACCTACTAAAGAAATCGGTTAACATTTCTCTTGCTAATTGCACATCATAATCCAAAATTACCCCGATTTTTCTACCTAAAAAGAAATAGGCAATCGTAAAAACAACACCTCCTGTAAGTAAAAAGGGAATTGTGCTATTTCCTAGCTTTATTATCAGCACGCAGATTATAGCGCATATAACTGTTAAAATGGCATTTTTAGCTATTTTTACCAGTGGGAAAAAAGCCATTAAGTTCAATTTTAAGACCTTGGCAATCTGAATAAGATAAATAATTACCGAGAGCCAGGTTACAATTACCGTAGCAAAAGCGGCACCTTTCATCCCGAATTTAATTATCAGAAGATAGTTTAAGATAGCATTGGAAATGAGCAGAAACAAAGAATTATACATAACAAAGCGGGTTTTTCCGAATGCCTGAAACAGGATTCCGTAAGTGGCAATGCGCAAAGGCAACAAAAAGAGGTAAATTCTAAAATAAATAGCGGACTCGGTATAGAGCTTTCCATAAATAAGAGTAATTGCAGGTTCTGCAAAAATATAACACAAAGCCATTAACGGAAATACTAAAATAGTATTCTTGCGAACCGCTCCACTATATAAAATACCCATCTTTTCAGGATTACTGGAACTCAAATGAGGCAACAAAACAGAATTTATAGAGTTAGCTAAAATTCCTACAATCGGGAATTCAGTAGCTCCTATAGAAAACACGGCAAACTTTTCCGGCGAGAAAAATGCCGATACCATAAATTTATCCAGTTGAATACTCATCATACCAATTATAGAAGATAAACCCAAAGGTAAAGAATAACTCATAAGTGTTTTGAAAGAGCCGAGATCAAAACGAGTTCCTTTGGCTTTAAATTTAGCAAGAGAAATCCTGGCATAAAGCCATTGTAAAAAAGCAGAACTAATTACACCGCAAATAATAATAGTTAGATTACGCGTAAGAAAAGCGGAACCAACAATCAGAATAAAATCCGCAATAATGGCAAAAATGGTAAAGGTAGCCGCTTTAAACGGTTGTTTCAAGCCCAGCATTACGGAACTGAAAAATTGGGTTACAAAAAGAAAAATGGGATAAAAAGCATAAAGAATAAGCAGTTTTTCCAGAGCAGGATTATTGAATAAAGTAGCAATTGGTTTACGGAAAATAAGCAGGCAAAGCGCGAAAAGCAATCCCAACAGCGAAATTAAATTTAGGCAACGGGTAATTAAGGCATTTTGTTTTTCCGAACTTTCTGCTTTAGGAAGAAAATAGAGCATACTTTGAGGAATCCCTAAAAGCAGAAGCGTGGAAAAGGTAGTATAAATTAAGAAAAGCTGACGATAACTGCCAAGTTCGGAAGGAGTTAATAAATGAGCTAAGGCAATTCCGATTACAGCTTTAATTGCCAAACGGAAAAATTCCGTTGCCGAAAGGATACCTGCCTGTTTAGGAAGCTCACTCATTGGGCGTAACTAATTCTACCGGAATAAGATATTGAAAAGAGGATTTTTCCTGATACAGATGGACTATATAGTGTCCCGGTTCAAGGTTAGCGCTTATTTGGGGATTGATGATATTCAATATCTCTCTATTTTCTCCTTTCTGATAAAAGCGTTGGTTGCTAACAAGCAGTGTATCTTTATATAGTTCCCAGTTCCATAATCCATCTTTGGGGATTTTTAGGTGCATAATAATTTCACTGTTTAAACGGGTCAGTTTGGCTTCAGCAGGATATTTTGGTTCGGAGAAAGTTATTTCGTTTAGTTTAGGGGAGATATTTTCCTTGGGATATTCCTTTTTTTCCGGAAAACTTAAGCGAGCAAGCTGAACAAAAGCATTTCCTTTTTGCAATCCTGAATAGCTGAATAAAGAAACACCAGCAAAACCATAATCACGCGTTAAAGTAATTTTCTTTGCTATATCTTTTACATTGTATGAATTACCATTTCCGACAGCAAGGGAATTTCCATTTCCATTCCAGGCACGCAAACCGATTACTATTTTTTCCTTCATTTGCAGAAGGTTAATTTGTTCCAGTAGTTTCTTGAATTTTGCATATTGGACATCATAAGCCATAGGATAAACATGATCAATAATACCTTTTTTAAGCCAGGATTGCCAGTCCTGAGCATAATCAACAATCGCTTCGGCAATATCGGGAAAAACAGCAGCAGTTAATTGCAAAGCAGGATTTATTTCTTTCAGTTGAAAGTAAGCATTTTCCACAAAATTGGTTACTTGCATTATGCGCCATTCGTTATAGGTTATTTCTTCCTGATTTTGGCAATATTCATTATAGCGGGCAAGAGATACAGGATGAAAACCTAAATCGCTTTCAGGATAGCGAATATAATCAAGATGAATTCCATCCAATTCCGGATAACCCCCTGCCAGATTTCCCAAAATATTAAGCAGATATTCCTGCACTTCAGGAATTCCCGGATCAATGAAATAACCGGATTGGCGGTCAATATTCATCTGAGAACCGTTGAAATTGTAAGTAATCCAATCCTTGTGATTATTGTAGATATAGTTTTGCTGAATATAACTTTGTTCTCTTGGAGTAGCATTAAAAACCACTACCCAAGCCTGCACTGCCAGTCCTTTTTGATGAGCTTTTTTCAGAATATAAGCTAAAGGATCAAAAGAAGCATCTTCCAGGATATAACTCTTCGGTTCGGGATTGGGATAAAGATAGGCACCTTTGGATGTATCAAAAAGAGCATCAGCGCGATAACGAACTTCCACTAAAAGTTCATTTTGGTTGCAAGAAACCGCTGTTGCAATTACTTCATCAATAGATTTTTCGGTAGTAATATCCCAAGGTAGAACCCAAACGGAACGGATTTCGGCATTTATTTTCACAAACAAAATGCTAAACAGAATAAAGAAGCCCTTTTTCACTCTCTTTTTTCTACCTTATTTACAGTCGTTTCCGCAATGCCATCGGCAAAATCCAGGGAGAGATTTTCCCCTTCAGAAACCTGTTTTATGGAGCTAATTAATTTACCTTCTTTGAAAGCCATAATCCAACCTTTACTTTGAATGCTGCGAGGAGAGAGTTGTTCTAAAATTTCGCTTAGGGAATTCAGGCGATTGGTTTTGAATTGGAGTTGGTTATTAATTTTTTCATTCAGCTGATGCCAGGTTAAATTACAATCGGCTTTGGATTTAGCCAAACAGAGTTCAATTCTGCTATTCAATTGTTGCATAATGTTATTTGCTTTCATTTCAAATTGTAAACGCTTTTCCGGAAGTTGTTTAAGTGCATTGTGTAAAGCCATTTCTGCCATATCAAAGCGCTGTTGAAAACCTCTCCAAACGCGTTCCGGATGGTATTTTGCCAGCTCCAATTGCAAATTTAAGAGGGGAGTGCGTTTTCCGGTAAAATTATTTTGGACAGATAAATCCAGCCGTTTTTTTAGCGAAGCAAGCAAGTTTAACAGGTCTTTTTTATCGGGAACAGCAAGTTCAGCCGCAGCTGAAGGAGTGGGAGCTCTCAAATCAGCTACAAAATCAGCCAGCGTAAAATCAATTTCATGACCTACTGCCGATATTACAGGAAGGGAAGAATCGTAAATGGCTCTGGCTAATGCTTCATCATTAAAACAGAAAAGATCTTCCTGAGAACCTCCACCACGAGTGATAATTATAAAATCAACATCCCTGGTCTTATTGAAATACTTTATTCCCTGAATAATTTGAGGAGGAGCATCAGAACCTTGAACCAGAGCGGGATAAACTATTAATTCCACAGGATAGCGGCGTTTTATGATGTTTATTATATCTTGAAGCGCCGCACCTGTAGGAGAAGTGATTATTCCAATGCGGTCAGGATATTTGGGAAGGGGCTTTTTATGCTCTGCTGCAAAAAGTCCTTCCTTTTCCAGTTTCTTTTTCAGCTGTTCAAATTTCTGCTGTAAAAGTCCCATTCCTGCTTCTTGCATATTTTGCACATTCAGATTATAATAACCGCCTTTTTCGTAAACAGTTAGCTTGCCGAAACAGATAACCTGCATTCCATCAGCGGGTTGAAAAGTTAAAGAAGCATTGGCACCCTTGAAAAAAGTGCAGCGTAAGGTGGCATTTTCATCCTTCAGGCTAAAATAGATATGACCAGAACTATGACGAATAAAACCAGAAATTTCACCCATTACAAATACCGGTTGCAGGGATGTTTCAATCACCTGACGCAGCTGGCGGGTTATTTCATAAACGCTATAAATTATTACACTTTCCATTTCAATGCCAAAATCTAAACATAACGCTATTTGTCAATTCTAATACAATCTTTTTCTTGATGAGTCCTTTATGTCAGAAAAAATTATTTCCTTTTGGAAAACGCTATTATTGTTAAAACCTCTATGGATTTTTGATTTCACAGGAATAGCAAAAAATATATTTCTGCTTTCGCAAAAATGACATTTGAATGGCAGATATTAACAACTGGTTTCAACCCTGTGAAAAGTGAAATATAAAACATCTTATCTCTTTTTTTAAGAATGAGTTCCGTAGGAACGACAGGTACTAACAACGGGTTTTAACCCGGTGAAAAGTGAAATATAATACATCTTATATCTTTTTTTAAGAAGGAGTTCCGTAGGAACGACAGGTATTAACAACGGGTTTCAACCCGGTGAAAAGTAAGCAGGAGAGTCATTATCTCTTTTTCCGAGAAGGAGTTCCGTAGGAACGACAGATACTAACAACGGGTTTCAACCCTGAGAAGAAAAGTCAAATTTAGCGTTTTGTTCGCTAAATTCAGATTAGTTATAAATTAAGAACATAGATTTTTTTAGAGTTCTGCTAACTCTTTGGCAAATCACAGTTTATCAACCCATTTTTCTACAACTGAAGATTATAATTTTAGTAATTGATAATTAAATCTCTGATTTTGCGTTTCGGAACATAATGAATACCTTTTTCATCACGCCAATATTCAATTTTTCCCTGTTCTGTAACATCTTCTATAACAACTGATTCTGAAGGATAGCCCAAAGCAATAACCAGCATAATTTCCATCTCTTCGGGCAAAGAAAAGGTATTTTGAACTTCCTGTTTATCAACTGAAGCCAGCATACATCCGCCAAAACCATTATCCACAGCGCTTAAGAGTATTGTCTGAGCAGCAATTCCGGTATCAATATACACCATCTTTGGGCTATCAACCGGCGCTAAAATGATAATATAAGCAGAGGGTCTTTCTCCTTTTTCAGGTCCATTCCAGTTTTTTAAATAACTTGCCCACTTCAAATGGGGAAAAATCAAATCGCATTTATCCTCTTCATAAATAAGGAAATAGCGCAATTTTTGCAGATTACCCGCACTGGGAATGTATCTGGCTACCTTTATTAGCTCTATAAGTTGTGCGCGAGTTAACCTCTTTTCTTCGTGAAACCTGCGATAACTCCGATTGCGATAAACAAGGTCAAAAATCATCTTTCTCTCCTTAAAAAAAGTTCTATTTCTGTGTCTATATATAATTATAATGAATACTTGCGCCTTTGACCAGACATTTTTGGTGACAGTAATATAAATATTAGATTGAGAATGTATAAATATTTATTTATCTCATTTTGATTCCTGCTTTCGCAAGAACGATAAATGGCTTACTATTCAAAAATGATATCAGCTGTTGTAACCAAAAATCAACCCCCAAATTAGCAGCAGGTTTAAAGCAAATTCAGATTTCGGAATAAATGACATCTATTATATATATCTGCTTGTTAATCAATTGATTATCTATCTTGCCTTTCAATGTTAAATTCAAACACCTAACTTATTGATAATTAGTCAGTTCTCTAACGACTCCGTAACACTTCCGTAACACTGCCGTAATCTCGTTACGGAATCGTTACTTGGTTGTTACTGGATTATTAAATTGTTCAGAAAGGGAAAAAATATCGTTCTCCGCTGGCAAAGCTATAATAGGAAAGCAAATTAAACGGATTTTAACAAATTCACACGGATTTTTTTATTATCAGTCCATCTTTTTTCAAGACAACTCATTCATTCTCTATTCTTCATTACAGCAGTCCCCATCTTCTTCTTAAAAAAAGTTCCGCACAGAAGGTTAAAATAAACAGGGAGAGAATATACCACTTTTTATAGAGGGGGATTTCTTTGCGGGAAATTTGTTCTACAGGTTTGGCAGGAACGGGATTAAAGGTATTTAGATTGCTTTTGTATAATAATTTTCCGCCTGTTTCTTTAGCGAGCCAGGAAAGAAGTGACAAATTATAGCCATAATCTCTTGTTTCAATAGATGTCTCGGAGAGTTCAAATTTGCCTTTGGTGCTTTTCCCTGTTTCCTTGTCAGAGATTTCAAAGCTGTAAGTTCCCGGTTCTGTAAGTTGAAGAGTGATAGCATATTCATCACCTTCGCGTTTCAGAAAATCGGTATAGACCTCTTTATTATTTTTATCCAGAATACGAATGCGCGGGTTAACATCTAAACGACTTTGCCGAATTTCGTCTTCACTACGCAGGCGGATACGAATTTCCTCACCCCGAAAATAACTGTTATTGTAAATAGCGTTATAATTTCCTGTGCTTTTATTACTAAGCCAGGTTAAACAATTACTGATTAATTTTGTGTAGCCATCATCTCCGCTTTGCATTTGCCAACGCCAAAGGTTTAAAGTTGCAAAAGCCAGAGAGCGTGCAGTTCCCGTAGTTTGAACAACAATTGCCGGAGAATTTTGCGGATTATTAATAGTAGCTAAAATTTCACTACCCGGGCTGGCAGTTACATAATAATAATCCAGCGGTGGAATATCTTTGGCATTTAAGGTTAAACTATTCAGCATAGGATAGTTAGCCGAGATAGGCGTAGGAACTATGAATCCTTGATAAGTAGAAGTAATATTGGATTTTTGAATTGGCAAAAGAGAAGCTAATTCGTTTACGGGAAGTCCCTGATAGAGGATTCCCACTCCGCGATTATAGGCATTTTGTATAAAACTTACCGTAGCATTATCCAAATTGAGTATTCCGTTATTGATAATGATTAAGGCAGCTAAGTTATCCGGTTCAAGTTTATTAACTAACACTTCTCCGCTATAAAGACGCCCGTTTCTATTCAGATAGCTTTCTGCTGCCCAACGGCTATTTGTTGCAATAGCATCCAGAGTGAATTTATTATCCCAGGCGGGCTTATCGGAAATAAGGATAATCCTTTGTTTTTCTGCGAGCACTTCAATAGCTCCAGGGTAGATATTATTGTTAATTTGGCTTTCATTTGGCAAAGCGGCAACTTCCACTTTCCAGGGAAAAAAACCGATGCTGTTAAACTTATGGGTAAAATCCACATTAGCGGTTATGCCTTTTTCCAGTTTCAAGTTTTGGCGTGAGATAATTTTATTTGCCATCAACAAACGGACTTCTGCAGGTCCGCTGTAATTTTGAGAGGAAATTTCGGCACGAATAGTATTGGGCTCATTTCTATAGGCATAACGGTTACAACGCACATTCACTATTGCCAAATCGGGAGCAGGATTTTGAGAACTATCGGCTAAAACATAAAAAGGACAGCCCAATTGCTGAACTGTAGATAAAGATTCATCTCGCAACCAGCCATCTGAAGCAAGAACTACTCCTTCCAAATTGGTAAATACTTTTTGACGACTGAGTTCTTTTAAGGTAGGAGACAATAAAGTGTTATTTTTATCTCCTTCCAAGCCATTAGCAAAGGTTTTGTGAAGAACTTCATAGCCGCTGGCGGTAAATTTCTTTTCCATTTCCTGCCAAAGTGGTTTTAAATGCTGAGATTTGGTTGTGGAATTATGCTTTAAGTCCATACTTTGAGAAATATCTTCCAATACGAGTATTTGAGGTGCCTGCTTTTTGTGTTGAGTGTAATATAGGATTGGACTTATCAGTAGCATAAGAAGCAGGAAAAGTGTAATAAACCTTAAGGCGAAAAGAATCCATCGCCTTGATTTGGTAATTTCGGGATTAGTTCTATAGTTCAGAAAACCTGAAAATAAAAGTGAAAACAGAACTATCAGAACATATTTCAGCATTATAGATGAACCTTCATATAACTTCCTATGGTAATTCCTTTGGTTTTATAACCGGGAATTAGATTTTTAACACTTTGCAAACCAAAACCAAGTTCTACTACTTTGCTGCTATATCCGATTCCATAACTTATACGCCAGGGATAATGACTGTTGCCAAAACCCACACCAATATTCAGAGGTAAATATTCCCAGGGCAAAAATTGAGCAGCTAAAGAAAATCTGCCAATTCCGCTGGTAGCAATAGAAGTTTTAAAACCCTGAAGATAATCTAAGGAGAAATTAGCCCAAGGTATTTTATATAGAGTACCCAAACTTAATTCCGGAGGAAGCTTGGTAGAATAAGAATCAATATCTACAGTTTCATTTGCGTAATCATAAATTTCCTCGGAGATATTAGCCGCATAAACATCATTGGCAACCACTTTGATAGTTGTTTCTTCAGTAGTTAGAAACCAGTTTATTTTGCCAAAGAGGTTATCTAAAGTCAACCCTACTTCCAAATTGGGAGTGATATTACTTGCCAATCCCAACATTGCTTTTTGCCCGAAACCCCCCAAACCTGTATGTAAAACGATATCTTGTTTAACATCCACACCCTCCATTGAAGAACTGAAATAGCCGAAAAAATCGTCCAGATTGGCATTTCCTATTCCTACTAAGGCACTAACGGAAAAGCCGGCTCTAATGGGAGGAATAGTTTTCGGAATATAGGGAAGAGTAAAATTTCCCATTGCAAAGGTGATATCAACATAACCAAGACCTCCAGCATCCGTAGTGCTTTTGTCAAATATATACAAAGAATCGGTATTGCCATAAAGCAGAAGGTCTAAATACCTTTCCGAAAGAGCCAGTTTACCTGTTAAATGAAGTGAACTGGAAAGAGACATATTATCAAAGGCAAAACCTACAATGCTGATATTGCCTTCTAAAGCTGAACGCAGAGAACCATCAATCTTATTTAGGATTTTCTGTTTATCTATGTCGTTCAAAGTATCCCTGCTAACTACATAGTTATAGGTATCCAAGTCCAAAGAGTTATTATTTATGCCTATTCCCAAGTTCATAATTGGTATCCAGAAATCAATACCTTTTTCCTGTTGTAAATTGGCAGGATTCCAATAAGCAGCTTCAACTCCTTTAGCACGCAGCATATAACTATCGGCAAAAAAGACGGATTTACCTGTATTAAAGGCATTCAATGCAGTCAGAAACAGAAAGCAGAAGAGTAGTAACAAAGCTAACTTTTTCATTTTAGTCCTCCTTTTCAATCAACACGCGGGCACTCATCATTCCTTTGATGTGAATGTAATCCGTAGTGCTGGCGTGAATAGTAACAGGAGTTCCTGTCTCTTCAAAGCTGAAAGCGAAACGCATAAAAACCTGCTCGGAAGTAAAAACATTCAGTTCATCTTTATTTAAGGTCAAATTCACATTTTGGAAATCCGGTTGTAGATTAGCACTATAAATTGCCGCTTCTTTCATAAAGTTGTAAGTGCTTGGGTTATTAGTATCTATTGAGGGTGTAGTGCTGAAGAATAATTTGGCAGATGCTCCTATAGGGAGTTTATTTTTGAGTTCTAAATTTAAGGAAGCATTTACTAAATTCTTTCTAATTCGCTCCCGGTTTTCTTCTGGAATGCTGAATTCCTGCTCTTCTGCTATAGTTATTTCGTGCTCGTGTAAAGTAAAAGTTAAGGGTGCACTTACAGTGTAAAATAAAAGCATAGTATCCGTAGGTCTTAACCTGCCTATATTTGTTCCACTGCTAATTAAAAACTGTCCATCAATAACTTGAATTGTAGTAGGCATAATCTGTAAAAGCTGTGCCACATTATGGCCCAACTGGATTTCCATAATTCTGGGACCTTCTTCCGTAGCAGGTTCTATTTGATAATTATTACCATATTCATCTAAGATATCAATAATCCTACTTTGCCCTGAGGAATTTGTTGCCTTTAGCTGTCCGGAAAAAACAGAACCGAAACCTAAATAGTTCTGCAAAGTAATTTGCAAATAGGCATCTTCCAGGTTAATTGCCTGATCAAGTCCATAAGGATAATCAATGTTAACCAGAGAACCTGAATCTTCCAGTCCAATAGGATAATTATTTAGAGTTCCTCTGAATTCTCCGAACTGAATTGTTTCGTTGGCTTGAAAATCAAAGGTGGCTACTTGTATTCCGGAAGGCAGAGAAGGTGTAATCTGAAAGGAAAGATGTATTTGATTAATAACTTGGTCTGAATTTGCCACTCCTAAATGCAACCCTTCCAAATTTGTGGTTACCCAGTTTCCTGGGTTATTGGAAGTAAGAATAAGATTTTGGTTATTAGGCAAATAAAGGTCATAAAAAGTTAAAGTGATTTCAACACCGGATTGCAAATTATTGAAACGACTTTTAAAAATACCTTCCGCTATTTCAGCATAAGCAACGCCAACTTTACCGTTTTGGTCTTCAAAAGGAATTGTAAGATCAAGCCCAGTACTCCAAATGGGAAGTCCCTCAACATTAACATCCGGGGTAAAAGGTAAGGTGCCAAATTCGTTTGTAGTTGCTTCTCCACTGGTAGTTACTGTCAAGACCTCATTTTCACCCATAACGATATTAACCGAATCCACCAGATCGGACACATAGTATCTTTCGTTGATGATAGGGATATTCAAATCCATAAACCAAGTGGGCATCGTAGGTTTTTTTATTTCGCAGGCGGTTAAAAGAATCAAGGCAATTATAAGCATAAGATAGATTTTTTTCATAAACACCTCCTTCCTTTATGTTTAGGACTGGTCTTCTGCTTTTGCTAAATTAAGAACCGGCTTATAGATTATTTTATCTATACCAGAATTGACACTCTATATATTGTATAAAAAAAGAAATACACTTTTTTCTTCTTCCACTTAAAAAAGCTTTTTTAGATAAAATAAGCATTTGCTCCCTTTTGGCAAATTTTATACTCGTATCCTTGTTATATTCATTCTTCATTTTTCCTTAAAGTCGTCATAAGTCCTCACTGCCAAACAAATTTGAGGGTAGTGTAAAAGTTATATAGGTGGTAACGACTCTTTACTTATTAAATACCTAATTTTTGGCAAGCCATCCTTGCGGCTTCCTGATGTGCATTTTTCTTGGTATTGCCTGTTCCCGTTCCTAAAAGTTTGTTTCCCCAACGGACTTCCACTACAAATGTCTTATGATGTTCAGGGCCTTGTTCTGCAACAGTAACATAAGTAGGTGGCGGTTGATTTCTGCTTTGCATATATTCCTGTAAGATACTTTTATAGTTCACCAGTTCTTCCCTGGTAACCGTTTCCTGATAATTATTCAGAATATGATTACGGATAAATCTGGTGGCAGCAGAAATTCCACTATCCAGATAGATAGCACAAATAAGGGCTTCCATAGCATCCGAAAGAATAGAGGGTTTGGATGCACCACCCGATTGCTGTTCTTCAGGGCTTAGGAGTAAATATTTTCCCAGGTCTATAGCTCTTGCTTTTAAGGTAAGATAGGTCTCGGAGACAATTTTGGATTTCAGCTTGGAAAGTTTTCCTTCCTGTTCATCAGGATGACGGGTAAAAAGTTCTTTACTAACGATAAAACCAAGTATGGAATCACCTAAAAATTCCATCCGCTCAAAAGGAGAAGGAGTTTTATGGTCTTCAAAATGACGATGCAGATATGACTTATGAGTAAGAGCGGCATATAATAAAGTGGGATCATGAAAGGTGTAATCAATCTTTTTTTGTAATTGGGAAAGCGATTTTTCCCATTTAGGATACTGCTCCGTTATCTTTTTGGCATTGAAATAATCCAGAATACGGGAGATTATTGATTTCATCCGTTTCTCAAGCGTTATAAAACTCCATCTTTTATCAAGCGTAGCGTTTGATGATTATTGCGGAATTATGGCCTCCAAAACCCAAAGAATTGGAAAGTGCTATATTCACAATATGTTTAACAGCTTGATTGGGAGTATAATCCAAATCGCATTCCGGATCGGGATGAGTTAAATTTATGGTAGGATGAATGATACCTGTTTCAATGCTCTTAATGCAAACTATAGCTTCAATTCCGGCAGCAGCACCTAACATATGACCTACCATACTTTTAGTGGAATTTATCTTCACTTGGTAAGCATAATCACCGAAGACATTTTTAATGGAAATGGTTTCGCCCTTATCGTTTAAGGGAGTAGAAGTTCCGTGTGCATTGATGTAATCAATATCTTTTGGCTTAAGTCCGGCATCCTGAATTGCCATCAGCATTGCTCTGGAACTGCCTTCTCCATCTTCCGTGGGAGCAGTAATATGAAAAGCATCTTCAGAAGCACCGTAACCAACTAATTCGGCATAAATTTTAGCACCTCTGGCTAAAGCATGTTCCAGTTCTTCCAAAACAAGAATGGCAGCACCTTCACTCATTACAAAACCATCGCGTTCAGCATCAAAAGGACGCGATGCCTTTTGGGGTTCGTTATTACGCGTAGAAAGAGCTCGCATAGCAGAAAAACCGCCTACCGACAAAGGAGTTACAGCTGCTTCAGTTCCACCGCTAAGAATAATATCTGCGTCGCCATATTGAATAGACCGAAAAGCAGTTCCTAAAGCATGATTGGCACTGGCACAAGCACTCATAACATTAAAATTGAGACCTTTAAAATTATTTTCTATGCTGATATGGGCAGCTGCAATGTTGCCAATCATTTTAGGAATAAAGAAAGGACTGATACGACGCGGACCTTGGGTGTAATTTTTAATGCATTCTTCTTCAAAGGTAAGAATACCTCCAATTCCTGCACCGGTAATAACTCCGGTTCTATCGGGATTAAAAGAACCAGGTATTAAACCAGCATCAGCAATTGCTTCCCTGGCAGCAATCATCGCAAACTGAGTGTATAAATCAAGCTTTTTAACCTCTTTATGGTCAAAGTGCTCTTCGGGATCGTAATTTTTTACTTCGGCAGCAATGTGAACCGGTAAATTACTGTAATCAAATTTGGAAATTAAATCCACTCCTGAGACGCCGTTAACTAATGACTCCCAGGTTTGAGCAACATTATGTCCTACAGGAGTGATGGCTCCTATACCGGTGATAACAACTCTTCGTTTATTCATAAAGACCTCATTATTTGGTTTTACTTACCCCTTTACTCTGAATTTTATCTCTATTTCCTTTCAACTGGCTTTGTAGTGAGGAACAAGATAAACTTCCGTAAAGGGTGGATACAATCCTGATACTTATGCAGTTATCAGGATTGTTCCACATTAGAGGAAAGGGTATATTATCCCAGTTTTTCCTTCAAGTAGTCAATTGCTTGACCAACAGTGCGAAGTTTGTCCTGATCTTCATCCGGAATAGTAATTCCGAATTCTTCTTCAAATGCCATAACCAGTTCAACTGTATCTAAAGAATCGGCACGCAGGTCTTCAATGAAATTAGCGGAAGGAACAACCTGGGATTCTTCAACTCCCAGTTTATCCACTACTATCTGTTTTACTTTGGCTTCAATATCCATTATTCCTCCTATGTTATTGAAGTGTTTCTTTATCTTTGTTTTCGTTCAATGCATAGTTAAGCCACCATCAACTGCGATGGTTTGGCCTGTTATATAGCTTCCTGCATCGGAAGCAAGAAAGAGACAAACATTGGCTACATCTTTGGGAGTGCCCATTTTTTGTAAAGGAATGGCTTTGGCATATTCGGCTCTGATCTCAGGACTTAAGGATGCTGTCATCTCTGTTTCAATAAAACCTGGAGCTACAGCATTTACGCGTATATTGCGACTACCGAATTCCTTGGCACAGCTTTTAGTGAAGGCAATCAGTCCACCCTTGGAAGCAGCATAGTTTGCCTGACCACTATTTCCTGTAATGCCTATTACACTGGCGATATTGATAATACAGCCATTACGATTACGCATCATATATTTAAATGCCTTTTGGGTGCAAATAAAGCTGCCTTTCAGATTTACATCCATCACTATTTGCCAGTCCTCTTCCTTCATACGGATGAGCAAATTATCGCGCGTAATACCTGCATTGTTGATAAGGCAATCAATAGTTCCATATTTATCAACAATATCGGCGAAGATATTTTCAATGTTTACGCTATCAGTTACATTTCCTACATAGCCATAAACCTGAAACCCTTTGGTCTTTAATTCTGCAACCGCTTTCTCTACGGTTTCAGCAGAAATATCAATAATTATTACTTTAGCTTTGGCTTCTCCAAAAGCAGTGGCAAGGGAAAAACCAATACCTCTTCCTGCACCAGTAATTACTATTACTTTATTAGAAAAATCCCAGTTCATTATTTCCCCATTAGTATAATTTTTATTTTTAGCAACTTAACTTGTAGCTGACACCACACCATCAATGTCTTCATATTTGTCAATTGAAAAAACTTCCACATCCTTATTGATGTTTCTAATCATACCGCTTAAGACCTTTTGCGGACCGAATTCTATAAAGCGTTGAACCCCTTGGTCAATCATATACTGCACACTTTGAACCCATAAAACAGGTGAAACAATTTGTCGGGCAAGGAGTTCTCTTTCTTCCTGTCCATTCATAACTGGTAGAGCAGTCACATTGGAAATTACAGGTATTTTTCCATCTTTAAAATCCACTTTCTGCATTTCTTCCATAAGCCAATCCTTGGCTTTGTCTATTAAAGGAGTATGAAAAGGACCGCCAACTACCAAAGGAATAACTCTTTTAGCTCCTTTGGCTTTGGCAATTTCACCCGCTTTTTGAACTCCTTCTGCAGTTCCGGAAATCACGGTTTGAATAGGAGTGTTAAAATTTACAGCTCTTACTAAACCGACACTTTCTGCTTCAGAACAGATTTCTTTTACCAAATTTGGCTCTAAACCGATAATAGCACTCATTGCAAAAGGGATACCGGCATTGGCTTTAATCATAAATTCACCTCTTTTATGCACCAAGTGTAAGGCATCCTGAAAGGTTATCATTTCTGAAGCAACAAGGGCACTGAATTCTCCTAAAGAGTGGCCTGCTACAAAATCTGCCTGCAGTTTACTTTTATTTTGAAACCCGTAAAGAGCGGAAATACTGTGAAATAAAATAGCGGGCTGAGTATAACTTGTCTGTTTTAGTGCCTCTTCTGGTCCTGAAGCCATTACTTCAGCTAAATTTGTGTTATGAGCTTTATCAAAGTTATCCAGAATTTCCTTCAAAGCAGGGTCTTTTTGAATAAAGTCATTTGCCATTCCTACATACTGAGAACCCTGACCGGGAAAAACAAAAGCTGTTTTCATTATTTACCTCTTTTGTGATTGGAGCCCGCTTTAGCTTCGCATCTTTTTTTTGCGGAGGAACAGCGTTCTCTGATTACACATTGGTTGACAAAGATGTCAACCTTCCGTTATTAATATCTTGCTAAAATACTTCCCCAGGTTAATCCTGCTCCAAAGGAAGTAAGCAAAATAATATCACCGCGTCTGATTTTTTTGTTTCGGATTGCCTCATCCGCTGCGATAGGAATCGTAGCAGAGGAGGTATTCCCATATTTTTCAATATTCACAATAACCTTACTCATAGGCACTTTCATTTTGGAAGCCAGTCCTTCAATAATGCGTAAATTTGCCTGATGGGGAATGATCCAATCCACATCTGCAGTAGTAAGATTGTTGCGTTTCAAGAGTTCATCCGAAGAAGCATACATACATCTGATGGCATTTTTGAAAATCCGATTGCCTTCCATATAAACAGTATGCAGGTTTTTATCCACTGTTTCGTGGCTAGCTGGCATACGCGAACCGCCTGCATATTGAATTAAATACTCACCTTGACTGCCATCTGCAGCTATTTTACTATCAATAATACGCGAAATTTCGCTGGGTTCAGCTCTACTTACAATTGCTGCTCCGGCTCCATCACCAAAAAGAACGCAGGTATTCCGGTCTTTCCAGTTAGTAATTTTGGTAAGAATTTCTACGCCTATAACCAAAATATTTTGCACAATTCCATTTTCTACATATTGCCGAGCTACATCCAAAGCATAGATAAAACCTGTGCAACCGGCAGAAATATCAAAGCAAGGAATATCTTTCAGCCCCAATTTCTTTTGCAAAATGCAGGCAGTTGAAGGGAAGGGATGGTCTCCTGAAATGGTAGCTACAATTATTTGATCAATATCTTTATATTTAACGGAAGAACTTTCTATTGCTCTAACAGCTGCTTCATAAGCTAAATCACTGGCTGCTTCATTTTCGGAAGCAATATGTCTTTCAAACATTCCTGTGCGAGTTCTAATCCATTCATCGCTGGTTTCCACAATCTTTTCTAAATCATAGTTATTCAATATCTTCTGGGGAACACAGCTACCAAAGGAAGATAATTTGGCATAATAATTCAGCATAATTAAGACCTCTCAAAATAGTTTCTGGCATTTGTTACGAAGCCGGATTTGGCAATTAAGGCAGCAAAACGGATAGCATTTTTCATTGCTTTGGCATTACTGCGTCCATGAGCAACTACAGAAATTCCGTTTAAGCCAACAAGTAAAGCACCACCGTATTCTGTATGGTCCAGTTTATTTTTTATATGGGTATAAACAGGATAGGAAAGAAGGGCACCAAGTTTGGCAATCCAGTCCTTATTTATCTGTTCTTTCAATATCTCAAAAATAGAAAAGCCCACACCTTCAATGGTTTTTAATACAATATTACCGACAAATCCATCGCAGACAACTACATCGGTAATTCCTTTAATAATGTCCTTGCCCTCTATGTTACCGATAAAATTAAGTTCTTTTTCCTGGCTGAGTAATTGATATGCCTGCTTGGTTGTAGCATTTCCTTTGGCACTTTCTTCTCCGATATTCAAGAGTGAAATTCGGGGATGCTCTTCCTGAAAAAAATACTTAAAATACATACTTCCCAGTTTGGCAAACTGCACTAAATTTTCTGCCGTGCAATCCACATTGGCACCCATATCCAAAAGAATTTGATGTCCCGTTTCCGTAGGGAAAACAACGGCAATAGCAGGACGCAACACATTTTTTATGCGACCATAGATTAAAAGCGAAGCAGACATTACTGCTCCTGTATTTCCTGCGCTAACAGCAGCATCTGCAAGACCTTGATTATGAAGCTCAATTGTTTTCACCAAAGAAGAATCTCTTTTAGAACGCACAGCTGTTGCACCACTATCTTCCATTTCTATTCTCTGTGTGGCATTAACAACGCTGATTCTTTTTTGCGGATAAAAGAATTTTTCCAGTTCGTGTTTGATTTTTTCTTCATCTCCAACCAGGATCACTTCTTCGCAAAGGTCTTCTTTGATAGCCAGAACAGCGCCTTCAATTTCCGGAAACGGTGCATTATCAGTTCCGAAAGCATCTACGGCAATACGCACCTTACTCCTTAACTGTTAATATTTGCTTTTCATTATAGGTACCGCATTTTTCACAAATATGATGCGGTAGTTTGGGTTCTCCACATTTCTTGCAAGTGCTTATAGTTGGAGGAGTTAAAACCTTATGAGTTCTGCGTTTATCTCTCCTGCTTTTGGAGGTTCGTCTTTTGGGGACTGCCATTTAATTTCTCCTTATCTTTTGATAATTTTTTTAGCAAGACACAAGCAGGAACATATTATCAGAGGTGGAAATAATCCTTCTTTATAAACAATCGCTTGTGCTTTCTAAGCATTTATGAACTGAACTTAAAAGGGACATTTTTTGTCAATCAAAATCTCTTTTTGGGGAGTAGACGAAGGACGCTGTTCTTCAACAAGTTCCAAAAAATTAGAAAGATGGCAAGCTATAATTACAATTTTGTTGAAGCTAGCTATCTTAGCAAAAAATCTTACTTCTTATCTTTTTTAACCTATAATGACAAAGTAACAACCAAGTAACAACTCCGTAACGAGACAACGGAAGTGTTACGGAAGTGTTACGGAGTCGTTACTTAATCAACTATATAACAAGCAATTACGCATTTCAAGGCAACAGGGACAGAGAATAGTGTTAACCTTCTATATTATCAATAAGATATGTAATTGTAATTCGCTTTTACCGAAAAGAAACTTGGCACCCCGATGCCCAAGAAGAATATTTTTTATTTAAAACTCCTTGGCTGGAATGATTATTGCTTTATTATTAGACATTATGAAAAGAATTACAGTTCTTCTTCTCGGTCTATTTTTGGCGTGTAATTTTTTTGCCATAGCCAGGCAAGATAGTCCCCAACAGCAACCGCTTTACAGCGCTAATGTTGTGAAAATAAAGCTTAGCCAGGATGCGGTTAATCGCTCCCAATTGCCAATTAATGCTTATGAAACAAGGGAAAAGACCAATTTTAACGAACTTGATCAATTATTTGCCTTAAACGGAATAAAGTCCATCACCCGTGCTCATATTGCTGCCAAAGACCAAAAATGGGTTCAAGATACTGGTTTTGATCGCTGGTTTTTAGTTCACTTAAATGGAATTAAAAGCGTGGAAGAAGTAATTGCCAATCTAAAAAATAAGCGCTATATTGAAGAAGCGATTCCGGAATATTACGCTTATTTGCATAATGTTCCCAATGATCCTTATTTTGCTAATAATTGGGGTCATAATAATACTGCTCAGCTTCCTGTTTATATACACGGTTCTCATAGCGGACCTGGGGTTGGAGTTATCGGTTTTGACAGCGATGCTATTGCGGCGTGGGGAGAAACAGATTTCTTTGGAGACCCGAATATTATTATAGGGATTTTGGATACAGGTGTAGATATTAATCATCCTGATTTGCGTTTGGTTCAGGGCTATGATTTTGGGGATAACGACAATGATCCGAATGATAATAGTATGAACGCAGGGCATGGAACATGCACTGCAGGAATTGCTGCTGCCATAGCTAATAATGGAATTGGGGTTTCCGGAATTGCCGGCGGCTGTAGTGTTATGCCTATAAAAGTATCTAATAGTCATGGTGAAATATCATTTACTTATGCTGCTAATGCCTTAATTTATGCTGCAGACCAAAATGTGGATGTAGTCAGTATGAGTTTTGGGGCTTATGGTATGGAAATAGGTTCCGATCCTGCCGCTGATAGTGCTTTGAGTTATGCTTATAATAATGGAGTAGTTCTCTTTGCCAGTACGGGAAATATTGATGAGCCGGCTATAGCTTATCCGGCAAAACATCCTGCTGTAATAGCAGTTGGAGCTGCCAGTCCTTCCGGAGAAAGAAAAAACTCCAATTCTTCCGATGGTGAATATTGGTGGGGTTCCGGTTACTCTTTTATGGAACAGGATACAGCAGGAGCGGTTGATATTTTGGCTCCTACTATTTTACCGACAACGGATATTCAAGGTTCTGGCGGTTATACTGATGCTAATTATTATATGTGGTTTTCCGGAACATCCTGTGCCAGTCCTTATGCAGCAGGAGTTGCCGCTTTAGTTCGTTCCGTAAATCCTGGTCTTTCCCCTGCTGAAGTAAGAAATATAATTACTTCCACAGCCACAGATATGACTATTAATACTTTTGAAGGTTGGGATTACTGGACAGGTTATGGATTGGTAAATGCCTATCAGGCGGTTTTAGCTGCCAGTCCTTATTTACCGCAATGTAAAATTGTCTATCCCATTAATAATACCGGATTTGTAATCAATTCGCTCATTCCTGTTCGGGTTGAGGCATCTGATTTGGACGATAGAAGTATAACGGAAGTCCGTTTCTTTCTGGATAACAATCCTGATTATGTTTTTTCCGATGCTACAATGCCTTATGAATGGATTTGGAATACTGCCGAGGCAACTTTGGGGATGCACAAAATAAAGGTAGTAGCAATTGATAATGACGGTAATCAAAGACAAGATCAAATAGTTATATCTATTGTCTTTCCTGCCGATGAAGGTTTTGAAACAGGTGACTTTTCTTCATTGTTTTGGAATAACAACAGTCCTCAACCCTGGTATGTGCAGGATGATATTTATTTTACGGGTGCCCTTTCTGCCCGCAGTGGAGATGTGGAAAACGGTTCATTATCCGAAATGAAGCTAAAAATAAATGTTACTCAGCCGGGAGATATCAGTTTTTATAGGAAGGTATCTGCCCGAAAAGAATTTAGTTACCTGCGTTTTTACATTGATGATAATCTTGCTGTTCAATGGACAGGAAAAAGAGATTGGGAACTGGTTTCCTGTCCGATAGAGCCCGGTTTGCATACTTTTTCTTGGACTTATTACAGTTATGAAGGTAGTTATGAATATGATAACTGTGCTTGGATAGACCATTTGATTTTGCCTGAATATGAAAACTACTATTGGCCTCCGCGAAATTTGACGGCTGCCGGGGGAAATGGCTTTATTCTTGTTTACTGGCAAGTTCCGGAAGCAGGAAATCCTATCGGCTATAAAATTTACCGTAACGATGTTTTACTAACTACAATTACGGGAACAAGATATACCGATACGGAGGTAACAATCGGAGTTCCTTATCAATATAAAATTGTTGCCGTTTATGCTGATGGTGAATCGGAATCAACTTCCGCCCAAACTGCAACTCCTATAGCGGAAGATGTTACGGAAGCAATTATTGGAACAGGAACCACTGCTACCGGTTCTGCAGAGGGCTGTCCTATTAATAATCTTCGGAAAAGTTTACACGGTCAAATGATTTATAAAGCCAGCGAATTAAATCTGCAAGGTATTTTTGGTCCCATATATATTTCCCGTTTGGGTTTTAATATCGTTTCTTCACCTTTATATTCACTTCCTGCTTTCCAAATAAGAATGGCTCATACAGCCGCAGAAAATGTTTCTCAATGGCGAGGTGAAGAAAACTTAATTACTTATTATTTTGCTGATAATTACAGACCTGTTCCGGGTGGTTTTGAAATGCTTACTTTAGATACCCCTTTTCGTTGGAACGGAATAGATAATATTTTGATAGATACTGCTTTTAGCCCGGCAAATGCAACTTCCTCTTATGGAACAGTTTGCTACACAGTAACCCCTAATGGTTATCGTTACACCCGCAGTGATACTAACGATCAAACCGATATTTTTTATGGCGGAACTTTAACTGTTTACAGACCTAACCTGAAAATATCAACGGCTAATATGCCAAATATTCAAATCAGTGCTAACAACCTGGTTTTTGGCAATGTTCTTGTTGGCTTTGAAACAAGCAAATCATTTACCATAACTAACACCGGAACCTCCCTGCTAACGGGAGAAATTACTGTGCCTAATGGCTTTAGCATTGCCTGTAGGGGAAAGAAACAAAATACCGTATTCTTCTCTATTTCTGCTGATAATTCTGCTGTTTTTACCGTCTTTTTTACTCCTGAATCGCCAGGGACTTATAATGGCAATTTAATTATTACTCATAATGTTGATAGCGAAAATAGGATTATAGTTCTGAAGGCAATTTCGCTAACTGCCCAAAATACTCCCTTTATTGACGGTTTTGAAACAGATAGCTGTCAGTGGACTTTTGCCAATGAAAATCAGACCAATAAATGGATGCGAGGTTCTCTAGTTACTCAAGCCGGAAGAGGAGGACTTTTTATCAGTGGTGATGGCGGAATCAGCCATACTTATATAACCAATAGTGCTTCTGTCAGTTATGCTTACAAAGATATTTTAATTCCTGAGGGAACCGAGAATTGCAAATTACGCTTTTCCTGGAAAGCCAAAGGAGAAGGAACAGGACCTTATTTTGACTACCTAAGGGTTTATTGTGTTGAACCCGATGTAGTTCCGGAAGCGGGAATTGTTTTAGGCACAGGACAATTGAGCTCTCCTTTGAATCATACGGAAATTTGGAAAGAAGCAGACCTTAATATTCCGAATTCTTTATCAGGCGGACCTAAAAGAATTATTTTGATGTGGACAAACGATGCCACTGGCGGAACTCAACCTCCTGCTGCAGTTGATAATATTCGTGTTCTTCTCAATAACTATACGGACTATGCCTTTGTTTACAATGGGTTGGCTTTAGTTAATGTCCCGGCTGTATCCGATACTTTAGGCAATACATATTATCCCAAACTTACAATTGAAGGAATTACTAATCCGGAAAATTATTTAACTGTTACTTCCGGTTTTGCCTCGTTAGATGAGCCCTTTGCGGATGCGGGAATAGATTTTACTCTTACAGGAGCGAATTTTAGCGGCGCAGAAATTATTTTTTATCATAATTTAGGATTTAAACCCTATTATCTGGGCTATAAAATTGAAGGCAGAGGAATATGGATGATTCAATCGGCAGAAATAAACTGGACAAATGAATTTGCTTATTTTACTGTGCCTGATTTTTATCCCAATGCTACCAAAATATCATTCTGTTTTCCCCGTCAGAATAATGTTTTGCCACCCTATCTAAATAGTTTTACAGCAACCCTGAACGAGAGCAATAAAGTTGTTCTTTCCTGGATAAGCAATGCGGAAACAGGAATATCCGCTTTTCAAATTTGGCGCGCAAATAACAGTAATCTTTCTTCTGCAATAGCTATCAGCGATTTAATAACCTTTAATCCTGCCCAACAAAATAATTATACTTATACGGATACAACTTCTGCAGCTCTTACCCGTTATTATTACTGGCTGAAAGTTATCAATAATGATGCTGTAGAGAATTTTTGGGGTCCCATTACAATTTTAACTTCCAATGATCCACCCCCGCTTCCTCCTCCGGAAACAGCTCTTTTAGGAGTTTTTCCCAATCCTTTTAATCCTGGCACAAAAATCAACTATGCTCTGAAACAGGAAGGAACTGTGGAATTTAAAATCTATAATGCTAAAGGACAATTAGTAAATAGCTTTTCTGAAACTCATTCTTCTCCAGGAACCTATGTTTGCGAGTTTTCCGGTAAAAACAAAGAGGGCAAGGAATTAGCAAGCGGTCTCTATATCTGCTCTATGCGATTTAAGGGAAAAACCTATGTCCGCAAAATGGTAAAAACCAAATAAACATCAACAGAGCTAATAAAAAAGTTCCGTTGGAACTTTTTCATCTTGGTCCAATGGTTATTATGGGATAAAATATAATTTTTATATCTAACTAAATACGCTTTAGCAAACTACAAAGTTGAGGAGCTTGGAATTATATAAACATTGCTTTAATCTGCCAATTATTCAACGGTCTTTTATAATAGTGTGAGTGAGGAGGATAAATCCTGCCAACCAATGTGCTTGCAGATATCATTTTCCCAGGTTTGATTTCCTCCATAAACAATTCTGGCTTTCCCTAAGGGCAGATTAGATTTGCTTAATTTCAGGATATTGCGATAGAAGGAATTGTTAATTACAGAGGCAGATTTTATTTCCAGAGGGTAGATTAGATTTCCTTTTTCTATTAAAAGATCAATTTCCGTTCCATTTGATTCTCTGTAAAAGCTTAAAGGAGGTTGGATACAGCGGTTGTGGAAGAATTTCAGCACTTCGGAAAGAATAAAGGTCTCAAAAAGATTCCCACGTAAAGGATGATTTGCCAAATCTGTTTCATTGCGTATTTGTAACAGGTTGCAAGCAAGTCCCGTATCGTAAAAATACAGCTTGGGGCTTTTAATCAGGCGTTTAGATATGTTTTTTTGCCAGGGCTTAAGTAAATAGATTATATAGCTTGTTTGCAACACGGAAAGCCAATTACCAATTGTTTTACTATCTACCCCTATCTCATTTGCCAGGGATTCCTTATTTAATAGAGAGCCAGTTCTTCCTGCACATAGAGAAAGAAAACGGGTAAAGTCATCCAAATTTTGGATATTGCTTAGTAGGCGGATATCTCTTTGCAGGTAAGTTCTAATATAGGAATCATAAAAGACAGTAGGTTCAATATTATGAACAAGTAAACGCGGATAAAATCCCCGAAAAATACAAGTATTAAGAGATTGTTTTTCCTTTGGATATGCTTCTTGCAAACTGAAAGGCAAAAGTTCCATTATGGCAGACCTGCCGGCTAATGACTGTGAAATATCCTTCATTAAAGTAAATTGATTGGAACCGGTTAAGATAAACTGTGTTTCCTTTTGGACTTCATCACTAATACTTTTTATTGTAGATAACAGCTCCGGAGCATATTGAAATTCATCTACGATATAATTTGCTTGTTTATTTGCAAATAGAGAGGAGGGGTCTTCTTTTGCTGCTCTTCTGGTATTTAGGTTTTCCAAATCAAGATAATAGTAATCGGGAAAAGTCATCTTTGCCAAAGTTGTTTTGCCTGATTGTCTTGGTCCTGTAATAGTTATGATAGGAAATCCTTTACACAGATGAAGTAAATGGTCTTGCATTTCTCTCTTAACCATCTTTCGTCTCCCATTTATGTAAATTTGGAATCTAATTCCATATTTGCATAAAATTAGGGTCGGGAAAAGCTGTCAACTAAAACTTTTCTTACACCGAAAACGCCGAGAGGAGATTAAAGTGAAGAATGAAAAGTGATCATAAGAGGGGAGGTCAGAAAAAATAAATAATAATTGATTTTTTAGAACTACTTATCATAGACCCGATTATTAAAATGATATTGGCGTGCCTTCTTTCAATTTGTAAGAAACAAACCAGCTTTTACTTGACGCCAAACCTTCTTTTCAGAATTGGTTCAAAATAGTTAAAAAATATGTTAAGAAGAACAAAACAACGACAAAAAAAAGAGGTAACTGCCAAAATGGAAATAAGTAAGACATTTGAACCTAAAGACCTGGAAAAGAAATGGTATCAGTTTTGGGAAGAAAACGGCTATTTCAAGCCCCGCGAAGACACTAACCAAAAACCGTTTACCGTCCTAATGCCTCCTCCGAATGTGACAGGTATTTTACATATCGGTCATGTTTTGAATAATACTCTTCAAGATGTCGTTGTTCGTTATCACCGAATGAAAGGTGAACCTACTCTTTGGCTGCCAGGAGTTGATCATGCCGGAATCGCCACGCAAAATATGGTAGAAAAAGAACTTGCCAAACAAGGAATTACGCGTCAGGAATTAGGTCGTGAAAAAATGGTGGAGAAAATCTGGCAGTGGAAAAATGAGAAAGGCAATATTATTATTGATCAGCTCAAACTCTTGGGCGCAAGTTGTGATTGGGATCGCTTACGTTTTACGATGGATGAAATGCTTTCGCGAGCTGTGAAAGAGGTTTTTGTAACCCTATATGAAGAAGGACTGATTTATAAAGGCAAATATATTATTAATTGGTGTCCGCGTTGTGTTACTGCCTTGGCAAATGACGAAGTGGAACACACCGATGAAAACGGTCATCTTTGGTATATTCATTATCCTTTTGCTGAAGGGGATGGCTATGTTACAGTAGCAACAACCCGTCCGGAAACAATGTTAGGTGATGTTGCTGTAGCTGTAAACCCTAAAGATGAACGCTACAGTTCCTTAATCGGTAAAGAATTGATTTTGCCTTTAACGGACAGAAAGATACCGCTAATAACTGATGAATATGTAGATAGGGATTTTGGAACCGGTTGCGTAAAAGTTACTCCTGCTCACGATCCCAATGATTTTGAAATTGGCATCAGACATAATTTACCCCAGATTTTAGTGATGGATGAAACCGGAATTATGAACGCAAATGCAGGAAAGGAATTTCAGGGTTTAGACCGCTATGCCTGCCGGGAAAAAGTGCTTAAAATGCTTACCGAACAAGGTCTGCTGGAAAAAACGGAAATACATCCCTATTCTGTAGGGCATTGTTATCGCTGTGATACGGTTATTGAGCCCTATCTTTCCGATCAGTGGTTTGTAAAAATGGCTCCCTTAGCCGAAAAAGCCATAGAAGTTGTGGAAAAAGGAGAAGTTAAGTTTCAACCGGAACGCTGGACAAAGGTCTATATGCATTGGATGAATAATATTCGGGATTGGTGTATTTCGCGTCAAATTTGGTGGGGACATCGCATTCCTGTATATTATTGTGATCATTGTTCTTATATGATTGTAGCTAAAGAGATGCCAGAAAAATGTCCTAAATGCGGAGGAACTAAATTTACTCAGGATTCCGATGTGCTGGATACCTGGTTTTCCAGTTGGTTATGGCCCTTTTCTACAATGGGTTGGCCTGATGAAACAGCTGATTTGAAACGCTATCTTCCTACCAATGTATTAATTACAGCTCCAGAAATTATATACCTGTGGGTAGCCAGAATGATAATGAGCACCCTGCATTTTGTAGATAAAATTCCTTTTGATACTGTTCTATTGCATGGAACTGTAAGAGATGAAATCGGACGCAAAATGAGCAAGTCCTTAGGCAATTCTCCCGACCCAATTGATTTAATTAATACCGTTGGAGCCGATGCTTTAAGGTTTAGTATGATTTTTGGCACACCCAAAGGTGCGGATGTAATCTTCAGTGAAAGCATTTTGGAAACGGGACGCAACTTTGCCAATAAAATGTGGAATGCCTATAGGTTCATTATGATGAATGCGGAAAATATTGAAGGATTACCTGCGGAAAATGAATTGCAACTGGAACTTGCCGATAAATGGATAATTTCCCGTTTGCAAGAAGTGATAATTGCAGTGCGTGCTCACTATGAAAATTTGCGCTTTAACGATGCTGCTACAGAAATCTTTAAGTTTATGTGGGATGAATTTTGCAGCTGGTATATTGAACTTAGCAAAGACCGTTTAAATCCTTCCTCAGTACTTTCTGGTAGATTAACTGCTAAGTATATACTTTTGTATGTGATGCAAACTGGAATGCGTCTGTTGCATCCTATTATGCCATTTATTACGGAAGAAATTTGGCAGGGGATAAAAAAAATCTTTCCAATGGAAGAAGAAGCACTCATTATTGCCACTTTCCCAGAAACAGATGAGACACTTATAGATAACGATATTGATAATAATATGCGCTTTGTGCAGGAAAGCATTACTGCCATTCGGAACCTGCGGAAACAAATAAACCTGGCTCCAAATCAGGAAATAGACATCGTTATTCGGTTTGCTGAAAATTCTCAGCAGGAACTCTTTGAAAATTATATGGCTTACTTTAACCGATTGGCAAAAGTGAAAACCCTTTCAGGGGGAGTAAATATTGCCAAACCTAAAGCTGCAATTGCTTCTGTGGTTCGCAATATTGAAATCTTTTTGCCCTTAAGCGGATTGGTGGATATTGAAAGTGAAAAAAATCGGCTCGGAAAACAAATTGAAAAACTAACCAAAGAAATGAGTGGAATTAAGGCAAAACTTGCCAATCCCAATTTCCTGAATAATGCCAAAGAAGAAGTTGTTGCTAAAGAGAAAGAGAAATTTATAGAAGTTAATACCAAACTGGAATTGCTGCAAAACCTACTTTCTGAGTTATAGACATATTTTACACTGAGAACACCGAAAAGAAGATAAGTGCACGCAGATTACGCTGATTTCGCAGATTTTTTTACACCGAGATTATTTTATAATTTCCGAGTTAACTATTACAGTTAGCACAGATTTCATAGATTTACATAAATTCTCCATTCTCAATTCTTCCTCAAATCTCTTTTTCTCTTTTCTCTTTGTAAATCTTCCTTTTTTTCGTTGTACTTATAAACATAACTCTTTAATATTAAATCCTGTTGATCCTGTCTATCCAGTTATCTGCGTTCTATTTTTTTAATTTCTTCTTTTTTTCTTCCCATCCAATTCCTGCAACCAAAAGAAGAACCGTTGCCAGAATACCTACTAAGCTTAAAGTCAAACTTAATTTATAGGTTTCAGAGATGAATTTCATTTCCAGAGTATGTTTTCCTGGAGGAATAATTACCCCTCTCAAAATGTGGTTTACAGGGTAAATTTCTGTTTTTTTGCCGTCTATAAAGGCTTTCCAGCCCGCAGGGTAATAGACCTCAGAAACAACTAAAAAGGCATTTTTATCGGTAGCTACATCATATTTAACATTGTGCAGATCAAAATAGGTCTCTTTTGCAAAGCAACTATCCGGTTTAAAAACACCATCTATCTTACTTTCCACAATAGCTAAAGAGCGTGGATTAAAAGACGGTTCCCGCATTTTTTGCAAACGGGCTTCAGTTTCTGGAATTACGGATAGGGAATCTACAAACCAGGCACGCGGGTAAGCGGTTAAATTTTGATAGATATTAGCACCTGAGAAACTCGTAAAAACAGGTTTTATTTTGTTCAAAAGAAAAGCGTAGGGCAGGGAATCTGGATAGATAATATATTTAGTAGAAAGCATATCCAGAAGAGGTGTAGGGATTTCCACTCCACCTTTTTCATAAACACCATTCAGATAACGGTAAAATTCACTGTAATTTTTGTCGTCCCCCTGAATAATTTTCCATACATCATCATAGCGTTTTAGTTTGGCACCGCTGTAACCATCTATGGTTTGATGATAATATGCCCATTCTCCGGCAGTTCTAATTTGTCCCATATTATATGGATAGATACGATAATTGTCTTTATCTTCCAAAAGGAATTCATCAAAATCCTGAGCTACAAAACGCGCTTCTCTTTCTTCTGCCGGATAAAGGTCTTTTAAATGCTTTCCCGTGTATATATACAGGTCTATGAAAGTAATCAGAGTAATCAACAAAACCAAAGCAACCTTCTTCAGTTTTTTGGCGCTGGCAAGATAACAAATTCCCAGAGAAACAGTTAGCAGCAATAAACTCATAATTCCGCTTTTATAAAGCATTCCAGGACGCAAACTCTTCAATTCCTCCAATTTGGCGAGTGCATTATATCTTTGATATTGTTCTATTTCAGCGGCATTGGTATAGGGCAGACCTTTGAAAATACTTTGTCCCAAAATGAGAAAGAGAATAAAAACCACTCCGCTTATCCAGAAAGCGGTAAATAACTTCTTCTGCCACTTGCTGTTATTTTCCAGGGAGGCAATTGTATCCAAACCCAAACCTGCCAAAATAACGGCTATAAATTGAACCATAATCAAGGTCATAGAAGGCACCCGGAATTTATTGAACATCGGCAGATACTTAAAAAAGAAACCGGAAATAACAGGAGTAAAACTACCAAAGCTAAGCACCAAAAAAATAGCGGAAGCAATCCACAAAAAGAGGGAAAACTTTTTGTGCTTGCCAAAGAGAGCTATAACTCCCAAAGCTAAAACAACTATGCCAAAGTAATTATAAATTTGCGTGAAAGGCATTGCACCCCAATAATTCTGATTTATTCCACCAAAGAAATCAGGAATGATAAAGGAAATTATTTCTACAGGTGGGAAACTCCATTGCTGAGCATAACTTTTTTCCAGACCTGTTGAACCTCCACGCATTGTGTAATGACTATATTCCCATGTAGAAAGATAGGGATTCATCACCGCTAAGGCAGTTACAGCAAAAGCAATAATCAGCAGTCCGGTCCAGTTGCCGAACTTTTTAAACTGCTTAGTTTTTATTGCTTCAATCAAACCGTAAATCCAAAACATACCGATAAACAAATAAAGGTAATAAGTTATTTGAGGATGATTTTCCCGTAATTGCGTAATTAGAAAAGTTGCAAGCAAGCCCAAATTCAATATATTTGGCTTTTCCTTCAAGCGAAACAAAGCCCAAACAACCCAGGGGATATACATTATGGCACGAAATTTGGTATTATGTCCAATTTCCAACAAACCGACCCAATGACAGGAAAAAGTGAAAGCAATAGCGGAAAAAAAGGCAATCCAGGGGTCCATTTTCAGTTGCCTTAAAAGTAAAAAAATACCTACTCCTCCAATGAATAGCAGAAAAATACGCCAGTTGATAATTTTATCCGTCAGCTTGGTTATATTTTCCAGAAAGGGATAACGATTGGGAAAATGAATCATATATGAGGGCATTCCGGAAAACATATAAGGAGTCCATAAAGCATTATCTTTATGCGTTGCATTATAATCAATTATGGCTTTTGCTGCACCCTGCCATTGAATTATGTCCGATGCCTGAGGTGCTTTTCCTTGATAGGCAACAGGAAAATATATCAAACTGAGCAGGAGAAAAAGAATTATGACCAAAACCCAGGGAAGATGTTTGGCAAAAGCAGAGGGCTCTTTTTCCCTGGCAGTAGTTTTAGCACTAGGCATAGTTTTAGATGTTTTGCTGATATTTTGCCTGATTTTCTGATTGACATTTTTTCCAGCCATAATATCCTCTATCCATAATATTTTTTACATAACAAAATAAAAGCGGATATCGGTCAAGAAAAATCCCGCTACAACCTTTTCTTAAGAGGTAAAAACAATGATTTTTGCGTTTACTAAAAGAATCTATGGCTACGAATGCGATATTTATGGTCATCTAAATAATGCCAACTATCTGCAACTTTTAGAAGGAGCACGTAGCGAAGCGCTTTATGAAATGAATTTAGCTCAGTCCGATCTCCAGAAAAAAGGAGTCCAACTCTTTGTTCATTATGTGGAAATGAGCTTTATTAAATCCATTGACCACGATGAACTGATCACTATTAAAAGCTGCTTTACTGAAATGAACAGAATAAAAGGAAAATGGCATCAGGAAATTTATAACAGTAAAGGAGAAAAATGTTTTAACGCAGACATAACAATCGTTTTTGCTTCAGAAGGTAAAGCAAAACGACTGCCGGTTGAGGTCTATGAACTCTTTATGCACTACCTGGAAAAATAGATTAACCAGCTAATATATAATGTGAAAAAGTGGAAAGGTGAAACACGGGGTAGACATTGAAAACATAGCCATAAAATAGGTTGAGAAGGTTTAGAGGGTTTAGAAGGTTGAGAAGGTTTAGAGGGTTTAGAAGGTTGAGAAGATTTAGAGGGTTTAGAAGGTTTAGAGGGTTGAGAAGGTTGAGAAGGTTTTTCTGGTTTAGGGAATTGTGAAAGTTGAAAACCCGGAGGGCGATACAATCATAGCGATGGAGGCGTAAGCCCCTCGAAAAATGAAAGCCCCGACATCTTTTCCTTTTTCTCTTTCCCACTAAATAAAGCCCCAAAGGGCGATACAATCATAGCGATGGTGGCGTAAGCCCCTCGGGAAAAGGATTTAATAACCCTATGTTTTAGCTCTCTGCCCTCTGCCAAAAAGGGGGTTGTGAGACAACTCCGTCGTTAGTATATGTCGTTCCTACGGAATTTTTTTTACCACATATAAGTTAGGATTATGGAAATAGTATGCATTACTTTAGCACTGCTCACTCATTACTGATCTCATCCGTAATGGGTGAGCAATGGGTAAGCAATGCAATTAAGGAAGAACTGATTTTTTTGAAGATTTTGCTTGACAAATATGAGCAGAGATTTTTCAATGATTTTATGTAAAAAAACCGATACCGAAAATCGGTTGAAAGGGAATAGTAACCGTTCAAGACGGAAATAGATAGCTACATTGATAGCTATTTTTTTTGAGGTAAATTGGGTATGGGGATGAGATAATATTAGGCAAAGTTTGATGGATTGTGAGAGAGGAATAAGGAAATAGAGTGTTTGACTGGATGGTTGATGTTCTCATCAACCTAAAGTGAATGATTGGAAAACTAAATCATAGTTAGTTATAAAAGAATAAAGAGGATAAGATAGAACGACGAGGATTTCGTTCATCCGGAAAAGAATGAGGTAAAAAAGATGGAATTTTACAGAGCACAGGTAGAAGAGATAGCCAGGAAGATTTGTCAGGAAATGCATCTTGCAGTGTATGACATTGAAGAGAAGATGTCTGGCAAAGGGAGAATTATAACTGTCTATCTTACTAAAATTGGGGGAGTTACATTGGATGAATGTGCTACCTTCAGCAATGCTTTGGGCAAGGAATTGGAGATTTTTGACCTCATTCCGGAACGCTATTTTTTGGAGGTTTCTTCTCCAGGGCTGGAAAGGCCTTTAAAGCTAAAAAGTCATTATGTGAGTGCTATTAACGAAAAAGTAGCGGTTCAATTTCAGGCAGGAGAAGAAAGGAAATCCATTATGGGCACATTAACAGAGGTGAATCAGGATACAATAGTTATAGATGATAGAGGATCAGTTACGGAGATTCCGTTTAAATCCATAATTCGTGCCAAAACAGTATTTTTAGCTATACCCAAGAGGAGAGATTAAACAATGAGTGCAAATATGCTTGATGCCCTTAATAAACTGGCGGCAATTAAACAGTTGAATAAGGATACCATTCAAACAATCATTCTGGAAGCCGTAACATCCACTCTGCAAAAGCGTTTGGAACCGGAAGCAGGTTTGCAAGTTTACATTGATGAATTAGCCGGTTGTGTGAAAGTAAAGTTCAAAAGCTTGGTTGTGGAAAGGGAAGAAGGGTTGGGTCAAATTTCTTTGATAGATGCACGTAATAATTACTATCATAATGCTCAGCTGGGTGAATATATTGAAAAAACGATGACTCTGTCTGAATTTGAGCCGAAAATAGTGAAGACGGTGCAGAAAATAATTCAGGATAAAATCCGCCAACTGGAAGAGGAAAAAATTCAGAATGACTTCAATAAACAGAAGCATACGATTGTAACCGGGAAAATTAAAGCAATAGATGATTATGGTGGTTATATTATTGATACCGGGCATGTTGATGCTTTATTGCCTGTAGATGAACAGATTGAAAATGAATTCTATCGCGTGGGTGATAATATAAAAGCGTATGTAGTGAATATTAGAACCCAGAAAGATAGAGTAGTAATAATTCTTTCCCGCACCAATCCGGAATTTGTGAAGAAATTGTTTGAAGCAGAAATTCCTGCTATTTTCAGCGGAGAAATTAAGATAAGAAAAATTGTGCGCGAACCAGGAATTAGAACTAAGGTAGAATTGGAAGCAGAAGACCCGAAAGTTGATCCTATTGTTGCCTGTGTAGGACCCAAAGGAACCCGCATTGATTCTTTGCGTAAAGAATTGCATGGGGAACAAATAGATATCGTATTGCACAGTGATGACCCGGAAAAGATGATTGAAAATGCCCTCGGGGTGGAAGGCATAAAAAGAGTAATTATTGAACGCAATCATTCTGCCAGCGTGATTTTAGACGAAGCAGATAAACTGATGGCAATAGGTAAACAGGGGAAAAATGTAAAACTTGCCGCCAAACTGGTGGGAATGAAGATAGATATTTATACAATGGCAGAATTTGAAGAAAAAATGGCAAAAGAAAGGAGAACCGTTAGTCATATAACTGAACTGGATGGTGTTACTCCTAAAATTGCAGAAACCTTGAAACAAGCCGGTTATACAAGCGTTCAGGATATCTATACGGCTTCCCTGGAAGAGCTTTGTAACCTTGAAGGAATGGGACAAAAAACAGCTGAACGCCTTAAAGAAGCAGCGAAGTATTTCTAATGCCTAATAAAAATAGTAAAGCGGGACACATTCCTATCCGCACTTGTGTGGTGTGTAAGAAAAAGGTTGACCAGAAACAACTGCTCAATTTTTTTCTCACCGAAAGCGGAATTGTGTTTGATTGTAACAGAATAATCCAGGTGCGCAAGTTCTATTTATGTCCTGTTGCCGATTGTTTCAAAGGACTTGCCAAATGGCGTAAAAGTCATCAGAAAAGGAAGATAAGATGAATCCGAAGATTCTTACTCTGATGCAGTTTGCCAGAAAAGCAGGCAAACTTGTTTCGGGTTTTAATGCCTGTGAAAGAGCTATAGATAAGAAGGATATTTTTCTGTTGATTCTGGCATTGGACAGTTCTGAACGCACCAGAGAAAAGATGAAAAAAATGGCTGCGAATTCGGGTATTTCAACTTCTGTTATAGAAACCGGAAGTCAGGCAGAAATCAGCTCTGCTTTGGGTTTGCCTTTAACAGGTGTGTTTGGAATAAAAGACAAGAATTTTGCCGGTAAAATTATGGAATATTGGCTCTCTGATACAGAGAGGAGGAGACATTGACGATTAGAGTTCATGAATTAGCCAAAGAGCTGAAAATCAGCACAATGGCTTTAAAAAAACACCTCACCGATTTAGGAGTGAATGTAAAAAGCCATATGAGTTTGGTTGAAGATGAGGTTGCAGATAAAATACGCTTAAAATATAAGGAACAAATAGATGCAGAAAAACGAGCGGAAAGAGATAGAAAGCGTCTGATAGAAATGCGTCAGGCAGCTAAAGCGCAAAAATCAGCTCAGGAAGCAGAAACTATAAAGGCGGAGGAACCAGTTCCTCCTGTTGCAGAACCGGTTAAAGAAGTTCCTAAAAAAGAAGAACCCAAACCAGTAAAAGAACCGGAAAAGGAAACACCCATACCGGTTAAAGAAAAACCGGTAGAAGTGAAACCAGAGGAAAAACCGCATAAACCAGCTCCCGAAAAACCCAAAGCTGTTCCTAAACCCAAACCGGAAGTTATTCCTCC
>Ga0265295_1000585_pt1 | contig 72090 bp, 56 predicted proteins | sample Munlansysbiofilm_FD_192503 | JGI IMG/M metagenome (GOLD analysis project Ga0265295, IMG submission 192503) | Leachate microbial communities from a municipal landfill in Southern Ontario, Canada - Methane capture system biofilm | ecosystem: Engineered > Solid waste > Landfill > Unclassified ...
TTTGACGCCGGGTTTAATATTGGACAAATCATCCGACTCTGCTGCGTTCGTCTGCCCTGGCCAGGTTTCGGCCACCGGCATGGCAGGTTGTCTGTATTCGGGTATCATGGAACAGCCGAAGGTCAGAAAGATGAGGCTGATTGCTGAGGATATGGTTATGGTTTTTATTTTAGTTTTCAATGTTCACCTCACTTTCGGCCTTATCTATCCCGTTTCCTCGTTCACCCCATCGTTCAATTAGAATGAAGAACAGGGGCACAAAGAGAATAGCCAGGAATGTGGCGGCAGTCATTCCGCCGATGACGCCGATGCCGATGGCGTTCTGGCTTGCGGACCCTGCACCTTTGGATATGGCAAGGGGGGTAACCCCCATTATGAATGCAAAAGAGGTCATGAGAATTGGCCTCAACCGCAGTTCCGCAGCCCTCACGGCGGCGGTTACAAGGTCTTCTCCCTTTTCGTAAATATCCTTTGCAAATTCAACAATCAAAATGGCGTTCTTGGAAGCAAGCCCTATGGTGGTGAGCACTGCAATCTGAAAATATACGTCGTTGGAGAGTCCTGCCCATTTAGTGGCGATCACCGAACCGACAATGCCCAAAGGCACCACCAGCATAACCGACAGGGGAATTGACCAGCTCTCGTAGAGTGCTGCAAGGCAGAGGAACACAAAGAGCAGAGAGATCGCATAGAGGGCCGAAGTCTGGGAGCCTGCGGATCTTTCCTCATAGGAGAGCCCTGTCCATTCAAGGCCGATACCCTTGGGCAGCTGGGCTGCTATTTCCTCCATGATGGCCATGGCCTCCCCCGAGCTGACCCCCGGGGCCGGGGCTCCCAGGATTTCCATGGAAGAGGTGCCGTTGTAGCGTGCAAGCTGGGGAGGTCCATAGGACCATTCTCCTGAGATAAACGAGGAAAATGGGACCATCTCACCCTGATTGTTGCGAGTGTACCAGCGGTTGACATCCCCGGGGAGCATTCTGTATTGAGCATCCCCCTGCATGTAGACCTTCTTGACCCGTTCGTTGTCCATGAAATCATTGATATAGGTGGAACCCCAGGCTGTCTGCAGGATGGAGGTGATGCTCGAGGTTGCCACCCCCAGGGCTTCGGCCTTTTCATAGTCTATGGAAAGCTTATACTGGGGAACGTCATCAAGGCCGTTGGGCCGGACCCCCACAAGTTTTGGGTTCTGGGCTGCCATGGAGAGCATCTGGTTTCGGGCCCCCATAAGGGCCTGATGGCCAAGGCCTGCCTGGTCCACAAGTTGAAGGTTAAACCCTGATGCATTACCAAGTTCAACGATGGCCGGTGGAATAAAGGCAAATACCGATGCATCCTTTATGGTGTAAAGTTTCTCCATGGACCTTCTGGCAATGGCGTCCGCATGTTGATCCGGCCGGGTCCGCAGCTTCCAGTCCTTGAGTTGGATAAAGCCCATGCCGACGTTCTGTCCCTGGCCTGCGAAGCTTATTCCGGCTACGGTAAACACGTCTTTAACATTTTCAGCCTCTTTGTTCAGGAAGTACTCTCTCACCTTGTCTACGCTCTCCATGGTTCGCTCCAGGGTGGCGCCGGGCGGGGTTGCGATCATCATCATCATTATGCCCTGGTCTTCATCGGGCAGAAAGCCCGTGGGCAGGGTTTGCAGGATGCCCACAAGGGCCCCGATAATGACCAGATATATGAGAAGGAATCTGAAGATCCTCGTGGCCGAGTATTTAACACTGTTTCGATATGCGGTTTTTCCCCGGTTAAAGGTGCGGTTGAACCAGCCGAAAAAACCACGTTTTTCCTCGTTTTGTCCCTTTTTAACAGGTTTGAGAAAGGTTGCGCACATGGCCGGGGTCAACACCAGTGCCACGATCACCGAAAGGACCATGGCAGTTACAATGGTCAGGGAAAACTGGCGGTAAATGGCTCCGGTGGATCCGCTGAAAAAGGCCATGGGGACGTACACGGCCGACAGGACCACACCGATGCCCACCAGGGCCCCTGTGATCTGTTCCATGGATTGAATGGTGGCCTCCCTGGGAGGAAGGCCGGTCTCCTCCATGACCCGCTCCACGTTTTCTACAACAACAATGGCGTCGTCCACCAGAAGGCCGATGGCCAGCACCATGGCGAACATGGTGAGCACGTTGATGGAAAATCCAAAGGCGGAGAGCACCCCAAAGGTTCCTAGGAGTACCACAGGCACGGCAATGGTGGGGATGATGGTGGCCCGGAAATTCTGTAGAAAGAGGTACATGACAAAGAAAACGAGCACGATGGCCTCGATGAGAGTCATGACCACCGATTGTATGGAGATCTTTATAAAGGGGGTGGTATCGTAGGGATAGACAACCTTCAACCCGTTTGGCATGAAGGCTGCAAGCTCGTTGACCCTGGACTTGATCCGGGTGGCTGTGTCAAGGGCGTTGGCACCGGTGGAGAGACTTATGGACATGGCCGCTGAAGGCTTTCCATTGTACCGGGATTCAACACCGTAGCCCGCAGCACCAAGTTCCACCCGGGCCACGTCCCTGAGCCGGACCTGGGAGCCATCTGAATTAACCTTTATCAGTATATTTTCAAACTCTTCCACCGTTTGAAGCTTGGCCTGAACCGATATGGTGGCGTTGAGCTGCTGGCCCTGGAGTGCGGGTGCGCCACCTAGCTGACCTGAGGTGACATCTACGTTCCTGGCCCGAATGGCCGCCTGGACATCCGAAGGCACAAGAGTGTAGGAGTGCAGCTTTTCCGGGTTGAGCCAGATCCTCATGGCGTGGGGACGGCCATATACCGTTAGATCTCCTACTCCGAGAACCCGGCTAAGGGGATCCACCAGGTTGGATTCGAGGTAGTCGCTGATGTAATTGGAGGTTATGCTCTCATCTTCAGAGTAGAGACCCACCAGCAGGAGATCACTTTTTGCAGCCTTGCTCACACTGATTCCCTGGGTCTGGACGGCCTGGGGTAACAGGCTTTCAACCGATGAGACCTTGTTCTGAACCTGAACCTGGGCAATGTCGGGATCTGCCTCCGGCTCAAAGGTCAGGGTGATGCTTAACCTGCCTGCGGAATCACTGGAGGAGGAGAAGTACCTCAGGTAGTCGATTCCCGTCAGGGCCTGCTCGATGACCTGGGTGACGCTGCTCTCCAGGGTCTTGGCCGAAGCCCCGGGATAGGCTGTGGATATCCTCACACTGGGTGGAGCGATGCTTGGGTATTGCTGAACGGGCAGGGTCACCACGGCAAAAATTCCTGCCAGCATTATTACTATGGCAATGACCCAGGCAAATATGGGCCGGTTTATAAAAAACTTAGACATTCTTTTTCCTGTTTTGTTAGCTGTTAGCTGTTCGCTTTTAGCTGTTAGCTAATAGCTAAGAGCTAAAAGCTAACAGCTTTCAGTGGGAGTTGCTTAGGAAGCGTTGGTTTCCACCGGGGTTACTTTAGCCTGGGGCCGGATCTTCTGGAGACCCTCCACCACAACCCGGTCACCGGCTGCAAGGCCTGATTCGGTCAACCACTGGTCTCCCACGACCTTTGACACGGTGATCTTCCGGGATTGAATCGTATCTGCTTCATCCACAATCCATACGGATACGCTGCCGTCTGGATTCCGGACCACGGATTTTTGGGGAACGGTGATGGCGTTGTTTTGCCTTGCCTGCTCCACCCTGGCCCGGACAAAGAGCCCGGGGAGAAGCTCATACTCGGGGTTGGGAAAGAGTATCCTCAGCTGGACCATGCCGGTTCCCCGGTCAACGGTTATATCGGAAAACAAGATTTCGCCCTTGCTGCCGTAGGTATCGGAATCATCCCCGATAAAAAGGGTGGCCTCTGGGGTATGGGTCTTATCCTTCATCTGCTTGCGCAGATCCATGAGCTCCTGGCTTGACTGGTTCACATCCACGTAGATCTGGTTGAGGTTTTGTACCACGGCCAGGGCCGTGGTTTGATTTGCCGTGACAAGGGCGCCTTCGGTGACCGAAGAACGGCCGATGCGGCCGGAAATAGGGGAAAAAACCTTTGTGTAATCCAGGTTGATTTTTGATGCGGCAAGATTTGCCTGGGCAACGGCCACACCGGCCTGGGCCTGGGCCAGGGACGCCACAGCATCGTCGTACTCCTGGCGACTGACGCCGCCCATTTTTACAAGCTCGGTATACCGTCCTACCTTGGGTTCAACCGCCCTGAGGTCTGCCTGGGCCTTTTTCAGGCTTGCGGCTGCACTGTCATAGGCCGCCTGGTAGGTGGCGGGATCAATCTGGTAAAGCTGCTCTCCCTTTTTGACAAGGCTTCCTTCTGTAAACAGCCGTTCAAGAATGATGCCCGTGACCTGGGGCCGGATCTCGGCCGTCTGAAAGGCCGAAGTCCGTCCGGGAAGATCCCGTGTGAACACGATATTCTCGGTCCTTGCAGTGTAGATGGTTACCTCAACCGGCGGAGGTGCGGCTGCTGTCTGCTTTTGTTCCTGATTCTGTTCCTGGGCCATGGGGTCGCCATTTATAAAATAAAAATAGCCTGTACCCAGAATGGCTGCAATAATGGCTGCGGATATAAGTTTTTTCATGGATCTATCTCCTATTGCTTGATTATCATCCTGTCCAAAAGGTAGGTGATATCCTGTTTTATTCTTTCTAAATTCGGTGTCTTCTCTTCCCTGTCCTCCAGGGACTGCATCGGGCCTATTACCGTACCGAAGATCATTTCAGCCATCACAAAGGGGTCAAGATCGACAAATTCTCCCTTTTGGATTCCATCTTTGCAGATCTTTATCAGGGGCTGGATTATAAGATCAAATTTTTCCCTTTCGGCCTCATATCCCGTCCTCTGGCTCTGGACGAATTTAAAATAAAGGGGATATGTTTTCTGGAAGCCGAATGTTGCATCGACAAAATCGTGCAGTTTATCCCGGGGTGACTTCTCAGACTCGAATATGGCCGAGTGCTTATTGTTTTTGGGATTTACAATGGTATGGTGGACATAGTTGATCAGCTCTCGTTTGTTTTTGAAGTAATTATAAAGGGTGCCTTTGGCCACCCCGCAGTTTGCCGCAATCTCATCCATGGTAACCGGCTGGTCCCGGTCGATAAGGTCTAAAACCGTTGTAACAATTTGCTGTCTGACCATATCGTCAAACAAATTTTTTTTTCTGCTGACCTTAGCCATGGTCAATCTCCTTGGGGTTAAACATTACAGATCATGCCAAAAATGTCGGAATGACCCGTAATCAAGTCTGGTTTATCAGGCTTATTTACTCCTGGGTGACCGGTGGGTCAAATAGTGACTCGGGGGTCAATGTATGTATCCATGGTTTTTTTGTCAAGTGTCTTTCCAAAGAAAAAGCAGCATTCCAGGCGAGTATCGCCAGACCACCGCAATTGCTGGACCTATCCAGTGGGGGGAACGTGCTCAAATGAGCCACAGCTCAGACTGTGGCGAGCCTTTGGAAACTGCAGGAAGATCAATGTTTTTGGTTTTGTTTGGAGGCTGTTTGTTTCCAAGTCCCTTATATGGCGGGATAGTTCAACAGATTCAGATCTTCAATGAACCTGTAATCTTTTTTGTTTCTGCACCCGATGATCAGTTCCATCTGTGTGACAGTGCTGATGGCTAAAGACGATGTATCTTCAATCTGCTGGAGGCAGTTTACAGCATCATCAATGCACCGGGCAGCATCGATCAGAATATCCGTATCAACAATGATCATATCAGCTTGCGCCCCATTCTGACTCCCTGGTGTTGCGAACCCATTCACTGCTGTTTTTCATCTCCTTACGGCCTTTATATTGGCATAAAAATGGCCTACACTTTTTTTGGAAAAATCCCTTCAAAACAGGGAGCGGTCTTATAAAGTGCAAACCACTTTTGAAGGAAGCCATAATTTTTACCAAGAATTTTAAAAAAGTTCGGGACACAGGCAAAATAATTTGATACAAGAAAAACATGAACGCTTCTTGTCAAAAACTACTGCCTTTACAACTTCTGGGAAGCGAGGCTCAATCTGTTGATATCCTGACTGCACCATCTCCGCAAATTCTCATTTATGAAAAAGAATACCTGGAATTAAAGTCTAATGTAGGGTATTGGCGGGCAATGCATGCCAAAGCCGTTTGCCGTGAAAACATACTCAAGGAAAAAATCAAGAATCTTGATGGTCAAATTCGTGATCTGCGGCATCGTCTGTTTGGGAAAAAAGGTGAAAAATCAAGCGCCGGTAAAGACAACGGAAGCCCCAAAACACCAAAAACCGATCCTCGTCCAAGAGGTCAACAACCCGGCAGTAAAGGGCATGGCCGCACCGAGCGTCCAGATCTTCCAGCCAAAAACGAAGATGCGAATTTCTTAGAAACACCAATATGCCCTAAATGCGGAAAGCCATACATTAACGATGAGGATGGAGCTAAAGAATCAATTCGATATGAAGTTAATGTCAAGGCTCATGTGATTGCACCGGGCCGTGGTGCCGATGTTCCAGTGGAATATTTCAAGAATATACAGCAGCAACAAAAAACAATTGTGATTTGTGATAGGTACAGCGCCTATAAATCCCTGGCAAGCCAGATGCCCTTCATTGTCCTGGCTTTTTGTTGGGCGCACGTACGAAGAGACTACCTGGATGCTGCCAGAAAACATCCAGCCTTGGAAGAGTGGGCACTTTACTGGATTGAAAAAATCGGAGAACTGTATCACATAAGCAACCTGCGTTGTAAAATGTTTAATCAACATCTTCCCTTTCAATGGCAAAACGCATCATTCAAAGAGCAGCATGAAAAACTCGTTGAAAAAATGGATGTAATCGTCCTGGAACGAGATGAGTTTATAACATCACACGATCCCGATGATCCCAATTTAGACCTGCTGACCAAAGTGAAACACAAAATTTTAATAAGCCTGAAGAACCATTGGGAGGGGCTGAGCGTATTTCTTAATCACCCTGAAGTGCCGATGGATAACAATCCAGGAGAAAAATCCATTCGCAATCCTGTGACAGCACGGAAAAATTTTTATGGGTCAGGCAGCAAATGGAGTTCCCAGCTGGCAGCAATAATGTTCTCAATTTTTCAAACCCTGGGTTTATGGGACATCAACAGCAACCATTGGCTAAGGGCTTACCTAACCGCCTGTGCTGAAAATCACGGCAAGGCGCTTGAAGATCTGTCTGATTTTCTTCCATGGGAAATAGACAAGGACCACAGACAAAACTTCTCCCGCCCACCTGATACATCATGATCCGTTATTGTGGACGGGAGTTCACCCCTGAAGAACTTAAACAGATTCAATCCCTGATAAAACAGAACCCAAGCTTCAACAGAACAAGGCTCTCCTATGAAGTGTGCCAGATACTTCAATGGTTAAAACCTGATGGAAAGCTAAAGGATATGTCATGTCGTGTTGCCATGCTGCGCATGGAAAAGGATGGATTGATACAGTTGCCTCCATCCACCCGGACTAAAAAGCCTGTGAGGAGAATTTCGTTCACACCTGCAACTGCCCCCCAGGATCCTTTGATATGCCCGGTCAATCAACTGCCTAATCTGCAGTTACACATGGTGACCAAAGCCAATTCTGCTCTGTGGAATGAATATATCCAGAGATATCATTACCTTGGCTACTCCCCATTGCCCGGAGCACAGCTAAGATATTTTATCACGGCAGGCAAACAGGTTGTAGCATTAACAGGCTTTGGAGCAGCCGCATGGCAAACAGCGCCAAGAGATCAATTCATTGGATGGAATAGTGATCAGAGAAAGGCAAATCTACACCTGATTGTCAACAATGCCAGGTTCCTTATTTTACCTTGGGTTCAGTCAAAGAATCTTGCCTCCAAAATTCTTTCCTTAATGATCCGTACTCTTCCTGATGATTGGGAAAAAAGATACAATATCCGTCCCGTACTCATGGAATCATTTGTACAAAAGGACCGATTTGCAGGGACATGTTATAAAGCAAGTAACTGGATTAAAGTTGGAACAACAAAGGGGCGTGGAAAACTTGGTCCTGCAGGAAAAATTAGTGTTCCATTTAAAGATATCTGGATGTACCCTTTAGATAAAAAATTTAGAAAACTGTTAAAAATTTGACTCATAAATTACTAACCCGAATATTTACCGCTTCGGTGGGAGTTTCCTATAAAAAACAATGGGTAATGACAGCGATAAGGAGATAACACCGGATCAGGATCGATTTTTTCATATCGACCGGAGGAGAACCATCTCCCTCAAGATCAAACGGAGTGAGTTTATCTGTACCCTGGAACCTGTGACCACTGTAGAGGCTGCCAAGGATTTTATCTCGGCCGTTGCAGGCGAGCACCGCCAGGCGACCCACAACTGCTGGGCCTATCGAGTGGGGGAAAGGGCTGAAATGAGCCACAGCTCAGACTGCGGTGAGCCTTCGGGCACGGCGGGAAGACCCATGCTCAACGCCCTTGAGTCAAACGGGCTGACCCAGGTGGCAGCGGTTGTGACCCGTTATTTCGGAGGGGTGAAACTTGGCATAAGGGGGTTGATCGAGGCCTATGCCGGGGCGGTCCAGGCTGCCGTCGATCTTGGACCTTTGATAAGGCTTGTCCGTTGTAAATCGTTTACAGTCAAAGTCCCCTACACCTTTAACGACACTCTTATCCACCTTTTAACCGCCCACAGGGTTAAAATTCTCAATTCCGACTATACCGACGTTGCCACCCATGTCCTTGAGGTGGAAGAATCAAGCTTGCCTGAGGTAGAGGATCTTCTCCTAGGATACGAGGCTGCCGGCAGGATTGTCCTGGACCAGGGTAACAACGAATGACCTCATAATAATAAGGAAAAACCATTCATGTTCAGACAGATGAGAAGGAAAGAGAAACAGCTCTCCCTTGAAGAGAGTCTTGAAATTTTAAACCTGGCGGACGAGGGAATACTGGCAACCACAGGCCCTGACGGCTATCCCTATGCCGTACCCCTGAATTTTGTCTACCATGGCGGGGGCATTGTTTTTCACTGTGCCAAATCAGGCCATAAACTGGATAATATCAATCACAACCCCAGGGTCAGTTTTTGCGTGGTTCATGAATCTGAAATCATACCTCTTAGTTTTAGCACAAGGTATAAAAGTGTAGTCGTATTTGGCAGAGCTGTGGAGCTTTTTGACCAAAAAATGGAGGAAGGCCTGCTGGCCCTTGTTAATAAGTTTTCAAAGGATCATGTTGAGGCAGGTAAAAAATATATTGATGATTCAAAACATCAGACAAGGGTTTTCACCGTTAAAATTGAACAAATCACGGGAAAGGCGGGGAAAAAATAATGGATGGGTCAGGTCGTGAAAACAGATCTTCCTACTCCGCTGTGTCATCCAATGCCTCCCTGACCTTAGCGGCCAGATCCTTTTGGGAAAAAGGCTTCTGGATGAAATTCACCCCTTTTTTCAGCACGCCGTGGTGGGCAATAACATTGGCCGTGTAGCCCGACATGAACAGGCGGTTGATGTTCGGGTAGACGGCTGAAATTTTTTCCGCGAGATCCCATCCGTTCATTTTGGGCATGACAACATCGGTCATGAGCATGTGGATCGGACCTGTATACTCTCCGGCCAGGCGGACTGCCTCGCCCGGGGTGTCTGCCGCCACAATGGTATAGCCCAGTCCTTCGAGCATCATTGTGGTCATTCTCAGAATCGAACGTTCATCTTCGACCAGCAGGATGGTTTCATGGCCCTGTCTGTTGTGCATGCCGGTACCTCTATTTTTCATCTGACCGGCTTTGCCTGTATGCCGGGGCAGATAGATTCGGAAGGTCGTCCCCTGGCCCGGTTCGCTGTACGCATTGATGAAGCCGTTGTTCTGCTTTACAATGCCATATACGGTGGCGAGCCCGAGCCCGGTCCCCTCTCCCTGCTTTTTGGTTGTGAAAAAAGGGTCAAAAATATTTGATATTGTTTCCTGGTCCATGCCGCAGCCATCGTCGCTCACTGCGAGTAAAACAAATTCGCCGGGGAGTGCCTCCCCATGGGTTGCGCAGTAGGCTTCATCAAAGGTGACGTTGCCCGTTTCGATGGTGATCCTGCCAACGTCAAAGATGGCGTCACGGGCGTTCACGCAGAGATTGGCCAGGATCTGGTCTATCTGGGAGAGATCCATATTGATCTGCCCCAAATGTTTGCCCGGTATCCAGGTCAGATTGATATCCTCTCCGATCAGTCGATGGAGCATATTGAGCATCCCCTGCACTACCTGATTCAGGTCAAGTACCTTGGGGGCAATCGGCTGCCTGCGGGCAAAGGCCAGCAATTGCCGGGTCAGGTCGGCGGAACGCTGGGCGGCGTTTCGGATTTGCTCCAAATCGTTGTGGAGCGGATGATCCGGGTCGATCTGGTCAAAGATCATATCTGTATAGCCTATTATCACTCCCAGCATATTGTTGAAGTCATGGGCTACGCCACCGGCAAGGCGACCCACGGATTCCATCTTCTGGGCCTGCCGGAGCTGGGCCTGGAGGTTCATTTTTTCTTTGTCCGTATTTTTGCGTCTGGTGATGTCAAGGACAACTCCCCTGAGCCCAACGGTCACATCGGCTTGATTGCGTATTGCCTCACAGCTGACCCACACCCATCTGTTACTTCCATCCTGCCTGACGGTTTCAAGTTCAAGTTCCGAGGGAATTCCTTTCTTCAAGGTTATAGACACTGCTTTGGAAAATCTGTCCCAACTTTCAGGGGTCAAAATTTTATGCTGTTCTTTGTAGGGAACCGGCCCAAGGGCCGGGTCAAAACCATACATTATATAAAGCTCATCAGACCAGAAAAGTTTATTGGTTTTGATATTCAAACGCCAGCTGCCCATGTGGGCGATGCGCTGGGATTCTTTCAGCTCTTTATCACGCTCCTTAAGTTCATTCATACTGACTTTAAGATTGTGCAGCAATGCTCGATATCTCTCCTCGCTCTCACCCAGTTTCTGTAGGGTTGTTTCCTGCTGGGAAAGTGTGCGGGCCAGGGTAATGTTGCTGTAATTCAAGGATGAAATCATCCCGGCAAGTTTGGCGGAAAATGCCATGGCCGAATCCACCGTTTCCCGGCTTAAGCGGGGAACGCGGTCAAGGGCTGCAAGGTACTCTGTTTCGTCAAATCCATATTCACGGGCCTGGCTGCGGAACAGGTCATAGTCGGGAGTCTCGTCGTCATAAAACAACTGTCCGATGAAAATGTTGCCCATATGACGGTCACCCACCACTAGGGGCGTTGCCATGTCCCACAGGTTGTTTTTGCAGCGGTAGGCCTTGAAGGTTCCGTCTTGTACGCCACTGGAAAGGATCGTGTCGCTTTCCAGGCAGTTTTTTCTTGTTTCGGGGTGGCATCGGTGAAACTTTGTGCAGATGTCCTGCCACTTGACAGCGACCAGGACATTTCCTGAAAGATCTATTACTGCGGTGGGAATATTTGTAAGTTTGTAAAATTCCTCCAACATGGATCGCAGTGCCTCTCGATCGATAATATCACCGAGGCTCAGCGAGCCGAGGTCACCCTTAGGTTCGAGGATGGCCTGAATTTTTTTCCTGGCGGATTCCTCGCTTTTTTTAAGGGCGGCCTTTTCCTGTTGAAGATTCCTGAAAAGTGTCGTATAGGGCCGGATAAACGAAGAACGAACCAGGGCCAAATAGATGTGAAAAAACGAGATAATCTTAAAGAAATGTCCGGCAACGTTCGATAATCCATAAACGCTGACATAAAAAGTAAAGGCCAATTCCCCGGCAATGGATAACGCCATGGCAGCTGTAATCAGGCGAAAAACCTTTGTCTCCAGCTGGTCTCTTTTCTTGAAAAGAATGACAATGGAGATGGCGAGTGTCAGACTGATGAGGTATTCGGCTGTTTTTTTGAATGTCGTCAACCCCGAACCTTCAATATAACAGTCGGGAAAAAGATGCCATGCGAATATAGAGGCCATCACCAGGGCTGTAACAGCGCCATAGGCGAGGAAAACAACCCCTGGGCGAATCCGCCGCCGGGAAATGAGTATCGTAAACAGCAGCAGGCTGATTGTTTCCAGGCTCCTTGCAGATATCCAGAGCTGTGTTGCGTAATTGGATGCCAGATAGTTGGGGAAAACCCCCATGCCCCTGTAGGAAAAGGTGTGGATAAGATCGATCATGCCCACGAAAAGATATGCGATTCCCAGAAACAGCATGGCATCATTTTGAACAATCCGTCTGCTGTTCCAGACCAGCAGAAACACGCTCCACGCAACGGCAATGGAGAAAAATTCGGCAATTCCGTGGAACAGCAGGAAGTTGTATTGGCTAACCACAAAAAGAGATAGCAGGACCACCAGGCCTAAGCCTGCCTGGTGGAGTTTATTGAATCCCTCTTTTGCAGTCACATGTGGTGTGTTCATGTATAGGTTCCCTTATTTGTCAATTCCTCAGGTCGTTATAATACATTTTCCCTATGCTATTTCAACCTTTTAATATCGCCTGAAAAGTGGATTTATCCCCTCGTTGCTTTTTTGTTGTTTAAATTTAGTTAGCATGCTAAGTAAATGGCAGTTATTAACTGATTCAAAAGTGCAAAGGAGTGCCCATGCTGGGTTTTGATCCCCTGGAAAGTCTTGGATTTCATTGTAATCTCACCTTTAAAGCCTTTGCCGCACTTCTTGAACAGCGCCTTTTGGGCAGCGGGGTAAGCCGGGTGCAGTTCATGGCCCTGGCCCATCTCATCGCATTGGGATCAATGCCCCAGAAGGAGCTGGCCCGATTGCTCTCCATAACGTCGGCATCCACGGTCCGGCTGGTGGACCGGCTGACACGGGACGGGTGGGCCGAGCGAATTGCGGCCCCGGAAGATGGACGGGTCAAGCTCATCGCACCGACCCCCAAGGCCCTGGAAACCTGGGCGAAAATCTCCGTCCATGCAAGGGAGATTACCGGCCTGGCCTCTAGGGGATTGACCGCCGGGGAGATTGACGGGGTAAAGGCGGTGCTGAAAAAGGTGCGTGAAAATCTGAATGGAAATCAACAAAACGAGTCAAGACCAGTGTAGGGGCTCCCCTTGCGGGTGCCCTCTGTGGAGATCCAATAAAGCTGTATGGTAAATATTTTAGTTGCCGTCCGTTAGATCGGAGGGAATTATCAACGAGTTTTCTGAAAGTATAGGGTATAAAATGAAAAAAATAATGATGGTGGTGATGGCGATACTGCTGGTTGCGGGGGGAGCATACCTGGTGCGGCAGAAGAAGCTTAACATAAGGGCAGCCAGCCAGCAGCCTGTTCGGGCTACTGTGGTGCGGACGGCGATGGCCACCAGGGGCGACCTTCTGGTCTTTCGCACGTTTCTTGCCCGGGTGGAACCCTGGCGTTCTGCAAAGGTGGGGGCTCAGATTGTATCCCGGGTAACCCATGTCCCGGTTGAGGTTGGGGACAGGGTCTCTGAAGGCGGGGTTCTGGCCCTCCTGGAAGATGAGGAACTCACGGCCCAGGTGCGGGGGGCTGAGGCCGGGGTCGCCCAGGCAAGGATGCAGGCCAGGGGTGCCGGGGCAACGGTCGCAGCCCTTGAACAGACCCTTGCCTTCCACAGGGAGGAGCTTGAACGGGATAGAAGCCTCGTTGGGGCCGGAGCCATTGCAAGGGTGGTTGCAGAGACCTCAAGTGACCAGGTGAACGAAATCAAGGGGCGTCTTGAGGCCATGGAGAAAACCCTGGATGCTGCAACCGAGCAGATAAAACTCCGGGAATACGAGCTTGCCCAGGCCCGGATCCGCCTGGCCTACGGAAGGATTGAGGCCCCCTTTGACGGGGTGGTTACAGGGCGTCTGGTAGATCCCGGCGACATGGCCGCCCCGGGCCAGCCCCTGGTGGTCCTGGAGGATCACACCCGCTTCAGGATCAGCTTTGATGTTCCCCAGGCGGAACTTGCCCGGATTACGCCTGAAATGGAGGTTATGGCCCTGTCCGGTTTGAATCTGAATTTCGCTGTATCCCGGATTTATCCCTCCATGAACCGGGATCGAACCCTGACCGTGGAGTGCGACGCCCCGGCAACACCGGGGCTGCGGGCCGGTAAGACCCTGGCGGTGAGGGTGGTTCTGGAGCGTTTCCCAGACCAGGTGCTGGTGCCAGAACAGAGCCTGATCCCCGATCCCAGAGGCGGTGATGCTGTTTTCATAGTTGAAGACGGGATGACGAAGGCCGTGCCCGTTACGATTACAGGCCGAAACCAAGGCCAGGTTGCAGTAAAGGGCCTGGAACCGGGAACCCAGGTGATTCAGAGCACCTATCTTGGCTGGAACCGCCTGGCTGCGGGCGAAACAGTGGAGGTCCTGCCGTGAATCTGCCCAGGTTTTCACTGAAGTATCCCCATCTGATTTTTGCCCTGGTGCTGGTGGTCGTATTCATGGGGTCTGTGGCCTATGTGGATGTTCCAACGGATCTCTTCCCTGAAACCGTGCCGCCCCAGGTGGCGGTGATTACCGTCCTTCCAGGGGCTTCTGCAAACGACATGGCCGACAAGGTTACCCGGACCATTGAAAAGGAGCTTGGGAGTCTGGCCGGGCTGAAGGGGATCACATCTGTCTCCCGGGACGGGGTTTCGGCTATTACAGGGGAGTTTTTGTTCACCAAACCCATGGGCGAGGCTGTCATTGATGTGAATAATGCCGTGGCAAGGGTAAGAGGCGTGCTGCCCCGGGAGATCCAGGAGCCTCTCCTGTACCGGATTACCGACGCCACCCGGCCGCTTATGACCCTGGCGCTTACCCCAAAGGCAAAAAGCCTCAAGGATCTCGCCGACATCCGGCTGCTTGCGGAAAATGACCTCAGGGATGATCTCATGGACATTGCCGGAGTAGGGGATGTCCAGGTGTTTGGCGGACACCAGAGGGAAATTGAGGTCCGGGTTGACCGGGACAGGCTTGCCGGTCACGGTATGACCCTTGTGGATGTGATGGCAGGGCTCGCAGGGCAGAATATTGCGGCACCTGGAGGGATAGTGTACGGCGTGGACCGGGAGTATCTCCTCAAGGTTTCAGGGGAGTTCAAAGATTTGCAGGCCTTTGAAACCATGCCCCTGGACAATGGTTCCGGCGGGCAGATTCTGCTTAAGGATATCGCCGAGGTCAAGGCAGGGGTATCGGATTTAACAAGCCGCTACCACGGCAATGGAAGGGAGGCCATAGCAGTTAACCTGCTGCGTCCGGAAAAGGGTAATACTGTAAAGACCCTTATCGGGATAAAAAAGACCCTTGTTCAGATCAGGGCCGATTACCCGGACATCCTCTTTGAGATCACCGAAGATCAGCAGCCCCTGATAGACCTCAACGTCCAGGGCATGCGGGCCTCCCTGCTGCAGGCGGTCATGCTCACCATCTTTTTGATCTTTGTCTTTCTTGCCGACCTGCGGGCGGCGGCCGTGGTCAGTGTGGCCATTCCCCTTTCGTTTCTTGCGGCCCTGATCGTTCTCTGGCTCAGCCCCTACACCTTGAACATGGTGACCCTGTCCGGTTTGATCGTGGCGGTTGGCATGGTGGTGGACGGGTCGGTTGTGGTCCTGGAAAACATCTATCGCCACCACAGCGACAGCGGATATAAAGACGCCGGGCGATCGGCCCTGGAGGGTGCGTCCCAGGTGGCCCTGCCCATCACTGCCGGAATGCTCACCACCGTTGCGGTTCTGGTGCCGGTGATTTTTACCACGGGTTATACCGGTCGGACAATGCGCCCCTTGAACATCACCATTGTTTCCACCCTTGTTGCCTCCCTCTTGGTCTCCTTGACCGTGATCCCTATCCTTGCGGCCCGGTTCTTTGCAAGGGATCAAGTTGGGGGAGCAACCGGGAGGGCAGGCCGGAAGCAGGGCAGGGTGTCAGGTTTGGTAAAGGTTCTGCTGAGCCCGGTTGCAAAGGGGGTTGAAGCCCTGACCGTGTTTTACGAAGGTCTTGTGGTCCTGGCTCTTAAGTACAGGATCTTAACGGCCGTTATCCTTTTGCTGTTTATGGTTTTCAGCTTCAGGGTGGTCAAACCGCTCCTGGGCGGTGAACAGATGCCGCCCATGGACACGGGTATCGTCATTGTCGAGTTCAACGCCCATACCTTTGAAAGACCCGACGCAGTCAACCGGATACTCTCAAGGATCGAGGCAGTTATTGTCGAAGAACCTTCGGTGGTGAGCGTTTCGTCGGTGCTCGGCTCTGAACCTGGTGTGATAAGTTTCGGAGGCGGCAAAGCCACGGCCCAGTCTGGGAAAATCACGGTTTATCTCACCCCCAGGACCCAGCGCAGCGAAACCATCTGGGACATCGAGGCAAGGTGGCGCAAGGCTATTTCCCAGATGCCCGGTATCCGAACCTTCAGGATCTCAGAGTACGGGGCAACCCCGGTTGCCACGACCAAAGCACCGTTTAACGCCATTCTCTCCGGTTCCGATCCCCGGGTGTTGAACCTTCTTGCCGATAAAGCCCTATTTCTTCTCCATGGGACGCCAGGGCTTGTGGATCTTGACCGATCCTGGTATCTGGATAAAACCGAGGAGATAATCACCGTGGATCCAGAGCTTGCGGCCTTTTACGGCACCTCCCCCCTTAAGGTGGCAGCCGAGCTGCGCATGGCGGTTCAGGGTGTTGCAGCAACCTCCATGCGGGTTGACGGATCCTCAGATGTCCCGGTGCGGGTGAGGCTGCAGGCAGACCAGGTGGACGATATTAACGGGCTTGGTGAGATCCTTGTCGGGACACCATCGGGCAGGGTGAGGCTCGCAAATATCGCCACCATCACAAACCTCAGAACCCAGCCCTTTATCACCAGGGAAGACCAGCGGACAACCATTGACATCACTGCGGGAAATTCAGGCCTCACCATTGCCCAGGCCAACGGGGCTGCGAAAAAACGGCTGGCAGGTCTCTCGATTCCCAAGGGATACACCCTTGAGCTTGGGGGAACGGCCCGGGATATGCAAGAGACCCAGACAAGCCTTGGTAATGCCCTGGTCATCGGCATCGCCCTTTTGTTTATTCTCCTCCTTGCCATGTTCAAGTCCCTGGCCCATCCTGTTACCATCATTCTTTCCATTCCCCTTGCCGCGGCTGGCGGGATATGGGGATTGCTGCTGTTTGACAAACCCTTTTGCATGCCCGCCCTCATGGGGTTTATCCTGCTCGGGGGAACCATAGTCAACAACGCCATCCTCATGCTCGACTTCATCATTAAGGCCCGGGAAGAGGGCCTGGGCGAAAAGGAGGCCATTGTGCAGTCGGTCCGGCTGCGGCTGCGGCCCATCCTGATCACGGCCGTGTCGACCATGGTGGGGTTTTCTCCCCTTATATTCGAGACAGCCGTGGGGCTCGAACGCATGAGCCCCCTCGGCATTGCGGCGGCCTCGGGGCTTCTCGTGGGAACCATTGTTACCATGGTGGCAGTTCCGGTTATCTATTCGCTGCTTGCCTCCCTGAAAAGCCTGTTTGCCCGCATCTTTACGAAAATAACGGCAGGTTCCGGCATGGCTGGGATTCTGCTTGCGGCGGGCTTGACAGGGTGGCTGACGCTTGCCCTTATCGCTGCACCGGCAGTGGTAGTGGCGGCGGGGCTGCACTCTTCAGTACCAGGGGCAGTGAAAAGAGAAGCGGCAAAAGCAGAGGGGGTTGGGACCCAGGCGATTGGGAGAGAACCATCGGAAATAGAGTTGGGTGAAGAGCTCTCCCTGGATCGAGCCGTGGCCCTGGCCCTCATCCACAACCCAGATCTTGCAAAGTCCCGGGCCGGAATCGCCCTTGATCAATCCAGGATAGAGGAGGCTCAGTCGGCAAAGGGCCTTCATCTTGATTTGATCGGCCAGGGGATCTGGTCGGACAATCTCCACACCCAGGTTCCCGGGTTGAACTCAGCCGACCAGGGGTTCAGCCGTCTCAACTACCAGGGGCTGCTGTCGGCATCCTGGCTTGTCACGGATTTTGGGAAAACCGAGGCCCGGTTACGCGCCGCCATGAACATCCACAGGGCGGGTATTTCCCTTGACAAACGCCGGGAACAGGAGGTGGTGTTCCAGGTGTCGATGCAGTTTTTTAAGGCCATGACGTTTACCGATCTTGTGTCGGCAACCTCGGCAAGCCATGCTAGTCTCCGCTCGTTTGCCCGATCCGTTGAGCAACAGATCGAGCAGGGCAAAGCCCCGGAGGTGGACGCCTTGAAGATCGACATCCGCCTGGCCGAGGTCGAGACCCAGCTTGCCGACCTTGAAAGCGGGCTTGCCGCCTCAAGGGCCGCCCTGGCAAGGCTGATGGGGGTTGAACACGCCCTGCCTCCCCTGAGTTGCGGCCAGGGAACCGGGGTTTCGCAAGAGGATGAACAACAGATCGATGTTAAGACCTTGAACAACCGCCTGGATATTGAGGCGGGAGAGTTCATGGTTCAGTCGGGCATGGAAGGGGTGGTTGCATCGAAACGTCAGTTCATGCCCCGGGTGGAGCTCTTTGCCACGGGCGGGATCTATGGAGCTGACGACCCTGAAAAGGGAACCGGCCAGGCGGACGACGATTCCTGGAAGAACGATTTTTCCGGCGGAGTCAGGATCATGGTGCCCCTTCTGGACAACGGCCTTCGTAAAGCCGGTCTTGCGGCTTCAAGGGCCGAGCTTGACAGGGCACAGGCAGACCTTAAAGCAAGGCGGCTTGGGGCAATGGAAGAGATAGCTGTGGCCCGGGCCGGAGTTGAGAGCGCCCTTGCAAAAATAGAGGCCACCCGAAAAACCGTTGCCCATGCCCGCAAGGTGGTTGAGATCGAAGGGCTGAAATACAGCATCGGCAGGGGAACGGGCACCGATGTCCTGACTGCCGAAGCAGCCCTTTTAAATGCCGACAGCCTCGCAAGACAGGCGGTGCGTGAGCTTGCCGTAGCAAGGCTTGCCGAACGGCTTGCCCTTGGAAATACAGATTGAAACAGATAGGGGCAACCCCCAGTGGTTGCCCCTATAAAATCTTGGCCATTAAAAATTTCATGCTCATCCTGCCATAACGGCATTCATTGCCCGCCATGCCCTTATCTCTTCCGGTGGCTTTTCCTGGCGGATAGCCACAAGATGATTTTCATGCATGGCTTGATTGATCTCTTTAAACTTCAGGGCTCCTGTTTTGCATGCATTGACACAGGCAGGCGTCATTTGGGAGTTCTGCCGATCCACGCAGTTGTCACACTTTATGGCAACGCTTGTGCGGCCTGCCATCCGGGTGTCGGCAAAGAATCTGATCACCCCGAAAGGACATGCCATGGCACACATGGCGCAGTTGATACATCTTGCCTGGTCTATTAAAATTGACCCTGTTTTATCGTCCCTGAATATGGCGCCTGAGGGACAGGCATCGAGGCACGGGGCAGGGTCGCAATGCCTGCAGCGGTTGGGAAAGGTCAGCTGGTCAACGGCAAGGTCCACAAATATTCTTGCCCTTGGCATCGGGGTCTCTTGAATGACCCCCAACAGGTTTTTTGATTTTGAGTGCTCAACTGCACATGCAAGCGAACAATGTCTGCATCCAATACATTTTTCAGGCTCAATGATGACCGATTTCATGCTCCCTCCCATGGGTATAAACCCTGCCTGCCTTTAATCCGGAACTTGCGATGTTGGGCGGCAAAGAAAAGACTGTTTGTTTCCGACGGATCATGGCAAGGGCAACCCCGGCTGAAGCTGTGTCATTGACGAAGCCCATGCCAACTATCCTGTGGTTGCGGGTGACAATGCGGTGGTGGACGTTTTTTTTATGATCATGGGCCTCAAGCACCCGGTATTCATCGTCCCCATTGCCCTTGCCTTCATTGTTTTTATGTGGATTGAACATTCCCCCCGTGATTACATGGCTGCCATTTATGTAAAAGGCGTTTTGCTGAATGGTTCCCCAGAAATTGAGGTTCATGCCGCACATGTTAAAGCCTGCCGTTCGTCCCTCTTCCACGGCAGCGGGCCAGATGGAGTGGAGTTCAGGCTGCCCGGAGACAATATCCAGGGTTTGAGCCGCATCCCCTGCAGCAAAAATATTGGGAATGTTCGTTCCGAGGTAAAGGTTGGTGATTATACCTTTCCCCACGTCCAGCGAGGCTTGTGCTGCAAGATCTGTGTTTGGCAGCACCCCTTTACCGATAACGGCAAGCTGGCAGGCGAGGCGATCCCCGTTGTTCGTGACAACGGTTTCGAGATCGTTGCCCCTTCCCTGGAACTCCTTAGGGTAGGTGCCGGTCATGATTGTGACGCCCCTCTGTTTGAAGGTCTTTAATACCATATCTGCAGTGCCGGGATCTGCCGTCTGGGAAAGGATGGTGTTTGAGCTGACCATCATGGTCACATCCATTTTCCGGTCTAAAAGGGCATCCGCCACCTTTATGCCCACAAGTCCGCCGCCGATGACAACGGCCCTGCCCGAAGGTTTCAGCATTGCCGTTATTGCGTCAAGATCCCTGCCCGTTCTGAAGTAAAACACCCCGTCCCTGTCACTCCCTGGAACGGTAAGGGGCCAGGGCCTTGCACCGGTTGCCAGAAGCAGTGCGTCGTAACCTATGCTGGTTCTGTCATCCAGGGTTACCCTGTTTTTTTGCGGCTCTAGGGATACTACCCTTTTACCGAACAATGGTGCTATGTCAAGGGACCGGTAGAACTTTTCCGGCCTGAGGGGCATCTTTTTTCTGTCAAATTTACCGGCAAGAACAAACGAGAGCATCACCCGGAAGTAGGGCGGTTCCGCCTCATCCGAGATCATTATTATCCTTGCCGCTGCATCCCCTGTGCGGATGGCCTCGGCTGCCGCAATCCCTGCGGCCGAGGCTCCGACGATCACATATTGCTTCATCATGCCTCCCGGGGAGGCAACCCTAATCCCAGGGCTTCTCTTTTTTTGTCGATCAGGGAGATCATCTGTTCGGCTGCCTTTTCCGGATCTGTTTCAACAAAAAAGCTTGCCTTTACAACCGACTCAAGCCCCTGGGTCAAAAGCCCTGTGACTGCCTTGCTGCCCAGGATTCTCGGGGGGAGTCCCAGATGAACGGTCACGCCCGAGGCAACAAAATAGGAACCGATGGACACGGCCTTTTCCGAATACCATTCAGGTGCGCTTCCAGCTACCGGAAGATCGCTTATATCCACATCAAGGCTCTTGGCAAGGGCCGCCAGCAGAACGAGTATCCGGCTGCAATCCACACAAGATCCCATGTGGAGCACCGGTGGAATACCAAGGGCCTGGCAGACTTCCTTTAAACCGGAACCGGCCCTGTCTGCCGATTGCGGCATCATCAGCCCGGCCTTGCCGGCAGCGATCATGGCACAGCCCGTTCCTACAACCAGAACATTTTCTGCAATGAGACGCTCCATGATGCGCACATGGGAGAAATCGTGCTTCACCTTGGGATTGTTGCACCCGACAATGCCGACGGCACCGCGGATCTTACCGGACTTGATGGCATCGATGAGAGGGTCGGGCGTACCGCCCAAGGCCTCAAGGATCGCCTCAACGGAAAATCCAGCGGTCCAGTCGGCCGGTTTGTCAGGAATGCAGATTCGATCCTGTTTTCTGTTTGGGTAGTTTTCAATGGCCTGGTCAACGATTTTTCTGGCCGTTTCCATGGCATTTTCAGGGGCGAACTCCATGTGCATGGCCCCCGGGAATTTGGCCTTGTCGGAGGTTGAGATCACCCGGGTGTGAAAACAGGCGGCAACATCCACGATGGCCGGGAAAATACATTGATAGTCAACAACCATTGCCTCCACCGCACCGGTCATGATGGCAAGTTCCTGGTTGAGCATGTTGCCTGCAATGGGAATCCCCCGCCGCATGAGAAGCTCATTGCCCGTGCAGCACATGCCGGCAAGGTTTATGCCCATGGCACCAAGGTTTTTGGCTTTTTTTATTGCTTCCTCTTCCATGGCGGCATTTACGATCATATCGGAAAGCACGGGGTTATGGCCGTGGAGAATTATGTTCACCTGATCCTCCTTTAAGACTCCCATGTTCACCTTGGATGTGAGGGGTTTGGGGGTCCCGAACAGCACATCCGAGGCTTCGGTGGCCATCATCGAACCGCCCCAGCCGTCGGACAGGGCCGTGCGAAGGCCGTGGGTCAAAAGATTTACATATTCGTTGTCAACCCCCATGTGCACCCGGTGCATGGTCTCGACAATCTCCCTGTCCACGCCCCTTGGTGTGATGCCGAGGTTCTTTAGCAGGGCCTGGCGTTTTTCCGGAAGCCGCTTAAAAAACTGGAGTTCACCCTTTACCGTTCCAAATTCCTCCAGGATCCTAAGGGCCAGAAGCTCTGCGATCTTAGCTTCAGATTTTCCCTCGATTGCGATACCATACTCCAGGGCCAGGGCCGTAAGCTTCTGGACATCCTTGATTCCATAGTCCGGGTATTCCTCCTTTGCAGTGTGAAAGAGCACCTCCACCACCTCCCTGCCGTGGTCAGAGTGGGCCGCAGCACCGGTTGCGAGCATCCTGATGAGATTCCTGGCCACAATTGTATCGGCAGTTGCTCCGCACACGCCCCTTTGGGGGGAATTACCAAAGGGGTCGATTCTGCACGGTCCCATTTCGCAGTTGGTGCAGCAAAGGCCCAACTGGCCATAACCACACTGGGGCTGCTGGCTTTCAAGGCGTTCCCATGCGGTCTCTACACCCCCTTTGATTCCCCTTGCCATTATTTCAAGGCAGGATTGATCAATAGTTCGTTCTCGGGCAATATCCCTGGACGTTTTTTCCATTGGGTTTCTCCTCATCTTTTGTATTAAACTCCCTCCAAACCGGCATCCTACAGCTTTATTGTGGTCGTCATAAATGACTCATCGCAACATATTATATAGCTACGCCCTGGGGTTTGCCGTGTCAACAGAAAATGAAGGTTTGCATTTTCATGCTTTACAATATAAATTTGATCCAGTTTGATCAGTTGGTGTATGAGGGTAACTCTGTATAACCGGCACGGCCGGAGCGAGAGAGGCATCCGGCCACAACGAACATGAAAACTCCTCCAATAACAACACTTTGGCGAGAGTTTCATATAAAAAAATTAAGAATCGCCGGGGTGAAAATCGATCCCGAAAAAAAGGAGCGTGGTTGGCAGGCATGGACAAGAGAGGGTTTGATATTGACTGGTTTTACGGAACCCATGGTCATAGACTGAGGTTCGGCAGGCTGGATAGTTCCAAGAGCTTAAAATTCCCTGATGGGCAGGAGATTATGGACGAAACAAGCCATGGAACGGCCTCGATTCAAAATAATGGGCAAGGTTTTTCCCTGGAAAAGGCAAAAAAAGTTATACTCCTTTTAAACGGGAGGTCCGAATTTCTGGAAAAATATGAAGAGGTGGCCCTTGAGCTCTCCTCCAGGGGATATCTGGTTTTGAGCTTTGACTGGCGGGGCCAGGGACTTTCGGTCAGGGAGCTTGAAAACAGGCAAAAGGGGTATGTCAAAACCTTTGACGATTACCTTGGGGATCTTGATGTTTTTTATCGGGAGATCGTAAAGCCTCTGTCCCTTCCCGTCACCGTTCTTGCCCACTCCATGGGCGGTCACCTGGCCTTGAGGTTGATGCACGACAATCCCTCATTTGTTGACAGAGCCGTGCTGGTTTCCCCCATGATCGACATTGTCACCTCGCCCTTTCCCACTCTGGTGGCAAGAAAAGTTGCAAACATCGCCTGTGCCGCAGGTTTTGGCGAATCCTATGTCTTTGGCAGCAGCAACTACGTACCCGGCAAAGAGCCCTTTGAAAATAACCGGCTCACCCACGACCGGGAGCAGTTTTATAACGTGGAAAAACTTATAGCCGCAAACCCGGACCTTGCCCTGGGAGACGTGACCTATGCCTGGCTTAAGGCCACCTTTGATTCGATTGATCTGCTTAATTCAAAGCAGTATGCCCGGGATATAGGGACTCGGGTGCTTCTTATAAGTGCGGGGCAGGACAGGGTGGTGTCAGTTAATGCCCATCGTCGTATGGCAAAAATTCTGCCCGATTGCGAGTTTGTTTCAATACCCCATGCCCGGCACGAGATCCTCCATGAAACAAGAGAGGTGAGAGATTTGTTCTGGAATTACTTTGACTCTTTTACCTCCCAGGGTAGTAAGGGTCGATGATCGAGTTTTACAAGCCTATTTGCAGTAAATCGCCTTTCCGTCTCCTGGAGCGTAAAAATCATCCAGAACAGCCTTGCAGGTGTGTAGCCGAATCGTTCATAAAAGGAGCGGGTGGTTGCGTATCCCTGCTGTGTCGAGGTTTCCACATAGATCCTCTTTCCACCTGCTTCGCCAATGAGGCGTTCCATCTCAAGGAGGAGGATTTTCCCAAGTCCCTGGCCCTGGAAAAACTTTCCAAGAGGAGTTGGCCGAAGAGAACAGATGAAACTTTATTTCTGGTGAAGACGTCTCATAAAAGTGAACTATAGAAAGCTGTCTGAAGATGCAACTAATAAAACCTCTAATTGGGAATACCTTTACAGGAGATCAATTTTTTACAGACGGTGATGCTTATATGATTTCAGTGCAATAAAAGAACCCTGAAAATTTGCCATCCATGATTGACGATGGTCTTACATGAATGATAGTGTTCTGTATATAGCAATGGAGACCGGATTATGCGACAATTTCAATGTTTTATGGTGTTTTGATTCGGATGTTTTTTTATGATGCTGAGAAACACAAACAACCACATATTCACGCTGAATATCAGGGAAATGTGGCTGTTTATTCGATTCCAGATGGAGAGGTTTTAGCTGGAGGTGTTCCGGCCAAACGCCATAAACTTATTGTGGCATGGATTGAAATTCACCAAGATAGTTTGATGGCAAATTGGGAGCTTGCCGTAAATGGAAAAGCAACATTTAAAATCAGAGGACTTGATCAATGAACATTATCGAGGTCATTCCAAAAGATAACTTTACACTTTATATCAAGACGGTTGACGGGCGGGAAGGATTGTTTGATGTTAAACCCTACCTTGATTCAGAGGTGTTTAGTTCTCTAAAAGATGGAGATGAATTTAAAAAAATATTCAATGGTGGCTACTTCATCGAGTGGGATTGTGGAGCAGATTTTTCTGCCGACACGATTGAAGTTCGATGGGAAAATGTTTCAGAAAAAGTAGTATGATTATCGTTTTTCATATTTTCTGTAGCGGATTATTCTGTGGATTGGAGAGTATCGGGGCAGAAAACCTACTATCATATAAGCAGAGTAAAGTTTGTCCTTTTTTGCAACAGATTAATAATTCGGCGGAGGGTGTGGTGACAGAAATCGAGCCAACCTAGGAGTTAGTTGAAATCTGTCGGCTTTAAGAAACAATTTGTAATATTATACGGTTACAGGCCAACCAAGCGCTTAAAATGGGCCTGGCGTTTATTTGCAGTAAATCGCCTTTCCGTCTCCTGGAGCGTAAAAATCATCCAGAACAACCTTGCAGGTGTAGCCGAATCGTTCATAAAAGGAGCGGGTGGTTGCGTATCCCTGCTGTGTCGAGGTTTCCACATAGATCCTTTTTCCACCTGCTTCGCCAATGAGGCGTTCCATCTCAAGGAGGAGGATTTTCCCAAGTCCCTGGCCCTGGAGATCCGGTGACACGGCGATCCAGTATATGTCGTAGCTCGTCAAGGTGCAGGGGATGGGGCCATAGCAGCCGTATCCGATCACCTTGCCGCCCTTGAGGGCGATGACGAAATAATATCCGCTCTTTGCACCCTGTTCAAGGCGTTCCCTTACAAGCTCTGCTGCAATTTTCACCTCGTCAGGTCTGAAGAAGCCCGTTGATTCCACCAGCTGTTCGATCTGGGCCGTGTCCTGGGGTATGGGTTCGTACCTCAGGGTCATGCCCTTTGCCTTAAGGTCGTACAGGGTTTTCCGGCCGGTGACCTTAAAGACCACCTCGGCCATGCCCTGGAAGAAGCTTCTGGCGTTGGTTCCAAGGCTCCTGGTCCGGTAGCCTCCCTCCTGAACCACGAGGATGGGAAGTCCAGTCTCGCCGATCATCCGTCCGTTTGCCTTAAAGTCCGCCGGGGTCAGGGACCAGGTGCCCGTGGGATCATGGCGGGCAGTATCAAGGCCGAGGGCAACCACCAGAAAATCGGGCTCAAATTGTGAGATACGCCTCAGGGCCATTGCCAGGGTCCTGCGGTACTCCTTTGCTGTGATGGTCTCCTCAAGGGGGAAGTTAATGTTGAACCCCTCGCCTTCAGCTTCTCCCTGTTCGTCTTCAAAGCCTGTGAAGTAGGGGTAGGCAAAGTCAGGGTGACCGTGGATGGAGACAGTGAGTATGTCCGAGCGGTTGTAGAAGATATCCTGCTGTCCGTTTCCATGGTGGTAGTCGATGTCAAGGATGGCCACCCGGCCCTGTTCCCTGAGGTACTGGGCTGCAATGGCCGTGTTGTTCAGGTAGCAGAATCCGCCAAAGGATCTTCTTTCCGCATGGTGACCTGGGGGCCTCACAAGGGCATAGGCGATCCTGCGTCCGTCCAGGAGGGATTTTGCCGCAGTCAGGGCGGCATTTGCACCGTTTCTGGCCGTTGGAAAGGCGTTGCGGTTGATCGGGGTAAAGGTGTCTATGCAGTAATAACCGGGAAGCACGGTCGCTTCCCTTGGGGGCCGGGTTTTGTTTCTAATGGGGAACACATAGGGATAGAGGGATTTTCCCGGGCTCACCTCCTGGCAGGCCCGGTCAAGGTAGGCGACAAGATCGGCGTCATGGACTGCGAGGACGTGGGTGTCGGGGAAATCTTCCGCAGCAATGGATTCAAACAGACCGCTTTTTTCAAGATGTTTTAAAATACTCCTGACCCGCACCGGGGCTTCCACATATCCGCGTTCATGGATGTGGTGAATCTCGTGGCGCTCGTTGACCACAAGGGCGATCTTTTCAGTAAAGCTCGGGTTGACCGTATCCTTGACCTTGGCCTGTTTTATATGGCGGAAAGGTCGAAGCTGTACCGGGTTGGCCTTTATGGATGACACCACAAACTCCACATACTCCTGGGGGCAGAGATCCTTGTACTTTCGCTCAAGGATGGCCCGGACCACCCGGCGGGCGTGGTTCCGGCCAAGGGGTTTGTCCCGGCCAAGGCCGTCATAGACGAGGAAGGGCATGCAGGTGTCACCCTCCTTCACCGGCGCCTCATAGGCGGTTTCCTTCATGGGTCTTGCCCCATAACGTTCGTAAAATCGAAGCCGTGCAGCGTTATCCTTTAAAAGTTCCGGATCGCAGGCAGGATCGGTGTCCGGCAGACACTCGAAAAAAAGGCCCTTAACCCCAAGGGAAGAGCACTCGCTTCTGACCCGTTCATAAAGGGCGCTGCCCAGCCCTCCCCTGAGGGTTTCCGTGGAAGTTGCGATCCAGTCCAGATAGCAGAAGTTGATCTCAGGTTCATGGAGTACCATGGCAAACCCCATGACCCGGTGGCGCATGTTTTCCGCCACAAAGAGAATGGGTCGGAACTTTAAGGTAAAGGGATTTCGAAGCTTGTCCCCAATGTGGTCGATCTCGGTTTCAGATGCCTCGGGAAAGCGTTGTTTCAGGATCTGCCTCACCTGGACAAGGGCCTGGCGGTTTACGGGGATTACGTCGTCAAAGATTCGTCTTATTCTAAACATTTTTTACCTTTGGGGTTGGGTTTAGCCGTTAGCTTTTAGCTAATGGCTGACCGCTAATATCATCTGTATTCCTTGTTCATGGGAAATCCCTGCCCGCTCAAGGGCTGCACAAAATCCAGCGTCCGGTGATATGCAGGGGTTGGTGTTCACCTCGAGTATATAGGGATTGCCAAGGTTGTCCACCCGGAAATCCACCCGGGCATACCCCCTGAGACCAAATCCATGCCAGCATTCCACGGCCATCCGTTCAAGCAGGGATATAAGCTGACGGTCCTGTTTTGAAAAATCAAAACTCCTCGGTGTGTTGTGGTATTCCGGTGCATCCTCCATCCATTTGGCCCGGTAGCCCACAATTTTAGGCTGGTCAGGGGCAAACCCCTTGAACACGATTTCAGCCACGGGAAGCACCCGCATACCTCTCTCTGTATCCATCAGGGAGATGTTGAACTCCCTTCCCTGTATGAATTCTTCGGCAAAACAGGCTCCGCCAAGGGGCTTAGCCTTTTCGGGCAGAAGGGCTGAGATCTCACGGCCGGTGCCCGTTACCAGGTTCTCCTGTTCAAGCCCCAGGGAGGCATGCTCCCACAGGGATTTGATTATCCAGGTCCGGGATGGGTCAAGGTCAGTTCGGACGGGGTTTGATGATTCAGGATCAGCCTGCTTAAGATCTGATGGTCCAAGGCCAGATGGCGCAATATCCTGTATCGACCCCTGCCATGGGGTCTGGGGGGGTGCGGGATTGATCCAGTCGGCCGTGGGCAGAGTGAGGGCCCGCATCCGTTCTTTTGCCATCACCTTGTGGGAGGTGAGATAAACGGCCTCCGCCGGGCAGCCGGTATAGGCAAACCCCAATGCCTCCACAAGGGCCGGAACCACCTGGATCAGGCGACCATGGCCGTCAAGGGATTCCACAAGGTTGAACACCACGGCGGGATCCATGGCAGTCAGGGTCTGTTTCAAGGCTGATAGATCAAGATCGCAGGCAACTGGAACCGGGTTATATCCCAGGTTGGTTATTGCCCGGGATACGGCTTCAACCTGGGTCAGTACATCCATCTCGTCGGGCAGGGGGTTTTTCCCGACCCTGTTGTGGACAATGGCAATGGTTTGTTTCATGCCGTCTCCAGCAGTGTAACCCGTTCCAGGGCCGACTCCAGGATCATTTCAACCAGCCGGACATAGGATGTCCCAAAAAACTGACACACAATGGGAAGGTCTGAATATTCAGGCCTGAGACCGGCAAGGGGGTTTACCTCGATGAAGTTTGGCTTTCCAGCCCCGTCGCACCGGATGTCGATTCGGCCCCCGTCCCTGCATCCCAGAACCTTCCAGGCCGAAAGGGCGAGCTCTTCAACCTCCTGGATCAGGGGATCAGCTGCCGGGCTCAGCGGCAGATATTGAACCCTTGACTTCCAGCCTTCCTTGTTCTTAAACGAGTACACCACATCCTCCTTGTCGGCGAGGACGACGATCTCCATGCTCCCCATGACCCGGGCCCTTTCGCCTGTTCCCACGATTCCCACGGTGAATTCACGGCCGAAGAGATACTCTTCGATGAGCACGGGCTGGTGAAATTCCTGAACAAGCTCCCGGCACACCCCGGGAAGCTCCATGGCGGTTTTCACAACCGATCTTGCCGTTATTCCCATTCCAGTTCCCTCTGCCACGGGTTTGACAAAAAACGGTGGGGGAAATGGAATCTTCCAGGCATCCTGGTCCGATGCTGCCACCACGAAATTTGCCGTTGCCAGCCCTGCATCCCGGACAATGTGTTTGGTCATGCCCTTGTGAAGGGTCACGGCCATGACCATGGGGTCTGAAAAGGTGTAGGGAATGTTGTATAGATCAAGGATGGCCGGGATCTGGGCCTCCCGGCCGATTCCATGGAGGCCTTCCGCAATGTTAAACACAAGATCCCAGCGTTCTCCAAGGACAAGCCGTTCCGTAAGCCTGATCCCGTTGCCGATGCGGATGGTTTCGTGGCCAAGGCTCTGAAGGGCCTGTTCAATTGCCTCAATGGTTTCAATTGAGTCAAACTCGGCTGTTTCAAGCTCACTGTATCCCATATCCAGGTAGTCCTGGCGCAGGTCATATGTCACTCCGATTATCATTTGTTCTTTCCTTTTTTTTATAGGAAACTCTCGCCAAAGTGTTGTTATTGGAGGAGTTTTCATGTTCGTTGTGGCCGGATGCCTCTCTCGCTCCGGCCGTGCCGGTTTATAGGAAACTCTCGCCAAAGCGCTGCTATTGGCGGAGTTTCAATGTTCGTTGTGGCCGGATGCCATCTCTTGCTCCGGCCGTGCCGGTTATATGGAATTCCCACCGAAACATCATAGTGGGAGCCTCGACTTTAGAGCCCCCTTTGGTTATCCTGACCGGAACGTTCAAAACCAAAGGGTCGAAAGCATTAAGAAGGGTCAAAGCGACCCCCGACGTTTTGCGGTTTCGGTCAGGATAACCAAAGGGGGCGGAATGACACTATTGCCCGCCCTGTACCATTCAAGAAACTTGAAACAAGAGACAAGAAACAAAGTTCAGTCCTAATTCAAGTTTTATGCCTCGTTGTGTCCGCAAGGACATGTGGGTTATAAAAAACAGCTTTTAGCTAACAGCTACCGGGTCAGGATAGCTGTAGGTTTTATTTTCATAGTTGGTCAGAATAAGCTCATCCCTGGTGTGTTCTTTTACATAGTCCGGCATCAAAGGGATTTTGCCTCCGCCGCCGGGTGCGTCCACCACATAGGTGGGAACGGCGTAGCCCGATGTGAATCCACGGAGGCCCTGGATGATCTCAAGGCCCTTTTCGATGGGGGTCCTGAAATGACCCGAGCCTGTGATGGGGTCGCACTGGTAGAGGTAGTAGGGCCTTACCCTCATCTTCATGAGCCGGTGCATAAGCTCGCCCATGGTTTCCACATTGTCGTTGATCCCCCTCAGTAAAACCGTTTGAGAACCAAGGGGAATACCTGCATCGGCAAGCATGGTGCAGGCCCTGTGGGTTTCGGGCGTGCATTCGTCCGGATGGGTAAAATGAAGGCTCATCCACAGGGGATGGTAGCGTTTGAGCATTTTAACAAGTTTTGGCGTAATGCGCTGGGGTAAAACCGTAGGAATTTTGGTCCCGATGCGGATGATCTCCACATGGGGGATGCGGCGAAGTCTTGAAAGAACCCATTCCAGCCGGTCGTCGCTGAGGGTCAGGGGGTCACCGCCTGAAAGAAGAACGTCTCTTATTGCCGGTGTCTTTTCGATGTACTCAATGGCCCGCTCCCACCTTGACCGGCTGGCGTTTATGCCGCCATGGCCCACAACCCTTGACCGGGTGCAGTATCTGCAATAGGTCGAGCAGAAATCCAGCAGCATAAACAGGACCCTGTCAGGATATCGGTGAACAAGACCCGGTACCGGGCTCTGGTGGTCTTCACCTAGGGGGTCGTCGGATTCACACTCCATCTTGACCCACTCATTGACTGTGGGCACCACAGACTTTCGAAGGGGCTGGTCTGGATTGTTGGGAGAGATCAGGCTCAGATAATAGGGGGTAATGCTCAGGGGCAGCTGGGATTCGGAGTTGACCATGTACTCTTCCCCGGATAGGGAGAGCATCTGGCTCAGTCGTTCATGGGTTCTTATCCGATGGGCTATCTGCCATTGCCAGTCGTTCCACTCCTTGTCCAGGATGTCTGGAAAGAATTTTTTTCGAAAGGCCCTGGTGGTTGGGGTGGTGTTGGACCTTACTATACGTATTCTCGGGACAGGCGCTTTAATGGTGGGGCGAAATATAATAGTGTGGTGGGTTTCGGCCGTATGAGTGGCCGCAGGGTCGGGAACAAGACCTCTGCTCGGAGGCTCGTCGTCTTCCATTATGAGATTTTCCGCGGCTACACAACCTGATTGTTCCATGATTTCTCCTTGGTTGTCGGGAAGAGATTTGAACTCTCTCCCAGTGGTAAATGGGTTTGCAACTTAAAATGCTTCATAGCAAACATCGTACCTCTTGTGAATTTTAGCTGAAAATTTATGACGTGGTCATTGTTTGGTCAATGGATTGCCTGATCAAGAGTGCCCTTTGTTCGTTATGTTTGCCAGGAGATGTGGGTTATACGGGCCGGGCTGTGGTCTCCCGGAGATATCCCTGAGATGCGGTTTGACCTCAACCGGAAACTGAAAGTCCGGTTTACAGAAAGATATGGCAAACGGGGACATGGAATGTCCATTTTTATGGCTTCAGGATCAGTTGGCAGTGATCGTTTTGCCGGTGGAGGGCGATGGCTTTTGGTCGGGCTTAAATTCAGTTTTATCGATTTTATATCTAAGGATGAGTCTGTTGAGCTGTCTGGGTGTAATGCCGGCTTTTTTTGCCGCCTGGGTTATCTTGCCGTCTGTCTGTTTCAGCAGGGTTCTTATATAGGTCTGTTCAAATTCATGGATGACCCGGTGGCGGGCATCTGCAAGGGAGAGCTGCCGGTCGTCATTCGGTGGCACAGCAGGTGCGTCCCAGGAGCCCATCACCATCTCCTGGGGAAAATTTCCAGGGCTGAGAACCGGTCCGGTTTCAAGGATATAGGCCCGTTCCAGGAGGTTTTCAAGCTCCCGTATATTACCAGGCCAGTCATAGTCCTGGAATCCCTCGTACACGGCTGGATGGATTCGGGAAATCTCTTTCCCGTACTTGGACTTTAATTTGGCAAGAAGCACGTCCACAAGATAGGGCAGATCTTCCAGACGATCCTTAAGGCAGGGAAGCTCGATGGGGAAGATGTTCAGCCGGTAGTAAAGATCCTTTCTGAATTTTCCCTGGTCGACCATAAGCGGGAGATCTGAGTTGGTGGCCGCAATGATTCTAACGTCGGCCGTCATGAGCTGTTCTCCGCCCACCCTGGAAAAGGTACCGTCCTGGAGGACCTGGAGCAGTTTTATCTGGGCCGCATTCGTGATGGTTCCGATTTCATCAAGTAAGATGGTTCCACCCTGGGCAAGTTCAAATTTTCCAGGTTTTCTACGGTCAGCTCCGGTAAAGGCTCCCTTTTCATGGCCGAACAGTTCACTTTCAAGGAGGGTGTCTGGGATGGCACCGCAGTGGACCGCAACAAAGGGCTTTTCCGACCTTAGGCTGTGCCAGTGTATGAGTCTTGAAAACAACCCCTTTCCCGTGCCTGTTTCGCCAAGAAGCAGTACCGTTGCAATGGTCGGTGCCACGGACTGGATGCTGTCATACACCTTTTTCATGTTGGTGTTGCGCGAATGAACTACATCCAGCCATTCGGTTTTCCAGAATTGATCCCGCAGATAGTCAAGCTCCAGGTCTTTGACCATGGCTTGATTTGTCTCCTGGATAACAAGCTGGATTTCACCTGGATCAACCGGAATGGTGATATAATCATCCGCCCATTCCTTTACCGCCTTTACCACCCTTCGGACCTGATCCCTGGGGGCCATGGCAATGAATTGAACAAGGGGATTTGCCGCGATAAAAGGATTGATCATCCGATGAATGTCTTTGGCCCCAAGAGTTGCGTCAACAAGGGCCATGTCCACAATGATGCAGTCAAATGGCCGTTGATTATGGGCTGCTGCTCCTGATGCGAAATCCGGTGCATGGCTTACCTGGTCATCCCATGAAAAAGCCTCAGCTATGGGGGGGACAATATTTGTGTCTGTTGACAAAATTAGGATGTTTTTCATGATAAGAGTTGAAATACCAGTCCTGGGACCTGACTGTCAATCAAAATTGGCAAGCCTCAGCAATTCTCATTTTGGATCATAAAATATTGCGGTGTTGTTTTGACTGGTGGTGGTGTAGGGGCAGCGATGTCGTCATCCACCGTATAGGATAAAACCAAAATGAGAACTCCTGGGCGGACCTGAATATTTGCCATAGCCTTGCTCCGGGATCTGGGCTTCAGAATTTATCAGGGCCTAGCTGGATCAACTGCAAATGTGTGGACCTCGATCTCCTGAAATCCATTGCCCTGCCTGAGGGTTCCCTGCACCTGCACAGCCTTTCTAAGGCAGGTGACTAAGGCCGCTCCCCGGTCGTTCGGCGTAACAGTTATTTTACCTTCGTCATAGGTGACAATGGCAAGTTTAAGGATATTGCCATGGTCGTCCCAATCCGTTGGAATGACAATTCCATAAATGGTTGCCGCTTCGGCGGGGTGCACGATGGTTTTCATGGGAGTATTCATGATTCTTTTCTCTTCAAGTATCGTGCCAGAGTGTGTCAAACAGAGAATTGCTATAGAGATTTCTTGCCCATTGAAATTGACGGGGCTTTTTGATACCGTCAAATTTTCAATTCAGCCTCAGGTTCAACAGACTAATCAACAGGAGAAGCTTCATGGCAGACCGTTATGTTTTTAACCGCATGGAACTTGCCGGGTCGTTTGGGGATCTTGGCACCATACTTCCTTTGGCAATAGGGATGATAATGGTCAATGGGTTAAGCCCCCACGGCCTGTTTCTCTCAGTGGGTCTCTTTTATGTTTTTTCAGGTGTCTACTATGGTGTGACCGTGCCTGTTCAGCCCATGAAGGTGATCGGGGCCTATGCAGTTGCAACTTCGCTTACCCCCTCCCAGATCGGGGCTTCAGGGCTTTTGATCGGCCTGATTCTGCTGGTGCTCGGGACAACCGGAGCCATGGGGGTCCTGGGTAGATATATTCCTAAGTCCGTCATCCGGGGCGTTCAGATGGCAACCGGTACCCTGCTTGTGGCCCAGGGTGTCAGGTTTATGACAGGGACTTCAAAGTACCAGATTGTCCAGGGGCTGGCTGAACCCCATATGACTCTCCAGGCTATCGGGGGAATGCCCGTGGGCTGGATCATCGGAATCATTGGTGCAGTGATCACCCTTTTTCTCCTTGATAACCGCCGATTTCCGGCTGGGATAGTGGTGGTCATATATGGCTTTGTCCTGGGGCTTATCTGGGGCACCTACGATGGCCTGAATCTTTTTACCCCCGGACTCTTCATGCCGGAACTGCTGCCCTTTGGATTTCCAACCGGGGCCGATTTCTCGTTTGTTTTGATCGCCCTCGTTCTTCCCCAGCTGCCCATGACCGTTGGCAACGCTGTTGTGGCCAATGCAGATCTCTCCCAGGAGTATTTTGGTCCTGACTCAAAACGAGTCACCTACAAGGCCCTTTGCATCACCATGGGGCTTGCCAACCTTGTGAGCTTTATGCTGGGAGGGATGCCCCTGTGCCACGGGGCAGGTGGTTTGGCAGCCCATTATCGGTTCGGCGCAAGAACCGCTGGTTCCAACCTTATGATCGGGTTGATTTTTCTTGTTCTTGCCGTTTTCCTCGGCCCCCGCATCCTTGAAATGGTCAACCTCATTCCTTTTTCCGTTCTCGGTGTGCTTTTGATCTTTGCAGGATGTCAGCTTGGCCTTACCATCCTCGACATGAAGGATCGCAAGGATATGTTTGTGATCCTGATCATGCTCGGTATCACCCTTGCATCAAACCTTGCCGTCGGCTTTCTGGTCGGGATTGTGCTCTCCTATGCCCTGAAGTCCGACAGGTTGGCTGTTTAGATGGGTGGCTATGTGTCCGGAAACAGGCTTGTTGCGACAGGGTTAGCCCTTGGAATTCTCCTTGCCCTTCTGCTTGTCCGGGTCGGTTCGGCAATGGCCCTCGACCCTGACGAAATCCTTGTTCTTGCCAATAAAAACGCCTCGGAAAGTGTTGGTCTTGCCAGGTTTTATATGGAGCAACGCAACATTCCGGAAGAAAACCTTCTAACCCTGTGGATAACTGACAGGGAAACCTGCACAAGGGAAGCCTACCTGAAAAAGGTGGTCAAGCCTGTGCAGCGATACCTTGACGGTAAACATGGGAAAAAGATCCGCTGCCTTGTGACCATGTACGGCATTCCCCTTAAAATTGCTCCGCCTGAACCGGAAGGACAAGAGGCCCTTATTCTCGATCAGTTTGAAAAGGAGAAACAGCACCTTGCTGCTTTTCTCGGGGAAGGGAAGAAGAGTCCGGAGGAGAGTGCAGCTCTAACTGCCAGGCTCACAAAGCTCGACCGGGAGCTTAGTTCATTTAAGCAGCAAAACGACAAATGGGCCTCCCTTGACTCCGAGCTATCCCTGGTGACAAAGGATGACTACCCCCTTGGATTCTGGCTTGCGAATCCCTTTTATCCTTTGTTCAAGGGGCAAATGATTCCCCTTGAAAAAAAGGATATCACCATGGTGTGCCGCCTGGACGGCCCCGACGCCCAGACGGTCAAACGGGTTATCCTCGACTCCATCCATGCCGAGGAGAACGGGCTTGCCGGCAAGGCCTATTTTGATGCAAGGTGGCCCGATCCCGGTAATGACAAACCTCTGTCCGGCTATGCCCTGAACGACAAGCTGATCCACCTTGCAGCAGGAGTTGCTGAAGCGAGCGGACTTACCCGAGGCGTTGTCACGGATGACACCGGTCGGTTGTTTCAACCGGGGGAATGTCCGGATGCGGCCCTTTACTGCGGCTGGTACAGCCTTGCCAACTATGTGGATGCCTTTGCCTGGAACAGAGGAGCCGTGGGGTTCCATGTGGCAAGCAGCGAGTGCGCAACCCTGAAGTCTGGAACCAGCAATGTGTGGTGCAAGCGCATGTTGGAAAAGGGTATAGCCGCAACTGTAGGTCCGGTGGGTGAGCCCTATGTCCAGTCGTTTCCCAATGCCGAGATTTTTTTCAAGCTTCTTTGTGACGGGTATCTAACCCTTGTGGAATGCTACTATGTGAGCCTTCCCTATGTGTCGTGGAAAATGGTGCTGGTGGGAGATCCTTTGTACCGACCCTACAAGAAATTTCGTAAATAACCGGCACGCAGAACCTGTCGTGCATATTTGAATCATGAAAAACCTAAAGAACAATCCCCAGGATCCGATGAAACAGTATACCTAAGAGATGCAGGAGTTGAAAGGTCGAGAAAACTTAGCGGTATATTGGTGATGTACTTGCCAGGGGGTAAATCATAGAGCCTTCTACGCAGGAGCATGCCTGAGGAGAAAGCTGGCGTGAAAGAAATGATGGGTGGTAAAAATTTATCTGCATGGTTGAAGAGCGCATCTCTTTTTTTTGCTGTCTTTTGGGTGATGATCCCCTTGAACTGCTTTTCAGGTGATGCGACAGGTTTGGAAGAGATGGATCTTACCACCCTGAGTATCGAAGAACTCATGGAAATAAAGGTGACATCGGTCAGCAAAAAAATACAGGCGCTGTCAGACAGTGCGGCAGCCATCTTTGTTATCACCAATGAGGATTTAAAACGATCCGGGGTGACCATATTCCATTTTCCAACTCTTCTATTTCAGATCTTCAACCGACAAAGCGCAGTGACGACCTCTACAGCGCATTTATCCAGGATGAGATATCGTTTTTTGACAACCGGGCCCATCTGACCCTGGGGTCAAAATTTGAACACAATGATTATACCGGGTGGGAAATCCAGCCCAGTGCCAGGGTGTTGTGGGCCCTGAACTCTAGTAACAAGATCTGGGCCGCTGTGTCAAAGGCAGTTAGAACGCCGTCCCGGGGGGAAACCGACGCCGTTTTCAGCATTATGGCGTTTCCCTCTCCCGTCCCTGTTGTCGTCGATTTAATTGGGAACAAGGAGTTTGCCTCTGAAGAACTGCTGGCCTACGAGATCGGTTACCGGTTTGTTCCGGCCAAGAAATTTTCGGTTGATGCCACCCTTTTTTACAACGAGTATGACAATATCAGGACTGGGGTTGAGCTACCCCCGGACTATTCGGGAATGCTAATGGGGAGACCAATCCGGCAGGGCCTTTTGTTGAGCAACGGCATCAGCCTGACCACCGTCGGCGGGGAGCTGGCAGTAAGTTTTCAACCCTCGGAGCTGTGCAAATTGGATCTTGCCTACAGCGTCGTTAAACCCAATAAGGAGAGCATTGGCGGTTTCCCGAGGCATCAGGTGTCCCTCCGAAGTCAGATCAACCCCAGCGATACCCTTGAACTGGATGTCTGGCTCAGGTATGTTGATGAGGCATCTGCCTCCTACCTTCGGGCAGAATCTTCCAGCTATGCCATCGACGGATATGTTACCATGGATCTGAGGCTGGGATGGCAGATCACCCCGCAAGTAGAGTTGTCCCTGGTGGGTCAGAACCTCCTGGATGGAGAACACATGGAATTTGTGCAGGAAACCTTTGGAAATGCCATAGAGATAGAGCGTTCTTTTTACGGTAAGCTGACCTATCTTTTTTAGGCAAGGATCATGGGATCCCTAAACAATATGACAAGCTGTACAATAAACAGGGTGTTGTTGCTGCTGACCTTCCTCTCCATTCTTTTTTTCCCGGTGCATGACCGGGCCATGGCCGGGGAAGTCGAGGAATACAGTGTAAAGGCGGCATTTGTTTTTAACTTTACAAAATTTATCCAGTGGTCGGAAACTTCCGCTGTAAAGGACAGTGGTGTTTACCGTGTCTGTGTTGTGGGGAATGAATCCGTCATACGGCAGTTTGATTCCATTGACGGGAAAAAAAATGGAGACCTTGTGGTCCAGGTTAACCCTTTTTCCTCCACAAAGGAGATTAAGATCTGCGACATTATTTTTATCAGCCGGGATGTTGACCGGGCCCTTTCAGACGAGATAATTTTTAAAGTAAAGGGAAAACCGATATTGACCATTGGCGAAACCAAAGGATTTGCAAAGTCTGGCGGGGTGATCAACCTTTTCTCTAAAAACAACCGGCTTTTTTTTGAAATCAACCCTGGTGCTGCAAACTCCCAGGGCCTGACCCTGAGTTCCCGGCTGCTCAAACTTGCCATTATAGTGGATGAGGACAAATGAGACTACCTGGAAAAAAATTTATCGGCCATTATTCCATCCGGACCAAATTGATCCTGCTGCTGGGCTTTGTTGCCTTTTTGGCATTGTTTATGGTCTCGACCGCCCTTGTGATCAATGAAAAATACAACGCTAGAATCAATCTGGTGGGGGAATTGCAATCCATTGCCGATCTTCTGGCCCTTAACAGCGGGGCGGCAATGATGTTCGATGATGAACAGGCCGCCCTTGAAAACCTCTCTTCTTTGGCTGCAAAACCGGACATTGTCATTGCCGTTCTCTATGACGAGACCGGAAAGATCTACAGCAAATACAGTCGGGAGGCCGCCAATACGGACGAAATTCTTTCAGATTCGAGAGCCGTCCATCCCAACGGACGGGAGATTATCCATCAGTTAAAATCAAAAGGGGTGGTGGACTATCTCTTAAAAGGACGTGCCCATGTCATACAACCGGTCATGATAAATGGGAGCCTGATCGGGGGGATTCACCTGGTGGATAATATGCAGCAGGTCAAGGAACGGCTGAACTCCTATTACCTGGTTGTGGGGGGAAGCGTCCTGTTGACACTGATCGTGGTGGTGCTGCTCTCTTCAAAAATGCAGTCTTTTTTTTCAAGACCGCTGTTTGACGTAATCCATTCCATGCGTAAGGTTTCAGAGGAAAAAAATTATGCGGTTCGTGTCAAGAAACAGAACGATGATGAATTTGGCGTACTGGTCGATCATTTTAATGAGATGATTGGTGAGATCCTCATAAGGGATGATGAATTGAAATCCTACAGCGCCGGGCTTGAAACCATGGTTAAGGAAAGAACCCATGATCTTTCTGCGGCAAAACAGGAACTTGAGGATCTGGTGGTCAGCCTTGAAAAAGCCAGGGATGAGGCAGAAGAGGCCAGTCGGGTCAAATCCCAGTTCCTGGCCAACATGAGCCACGAAATCCGGACACCGATGAACGGTGTCCTTGGCATGACGGAGCTGCTGCTTGGTACTCCGCTGTCAGAGGATCAGCTCCGATTTGCCGGGATCATCCAGAATTCCGGAGAATCTCTTCTGGGTATCATCAATGATATTCTTGATTTTTCAAAAATAGAAGCCGGAAAGCTCAAGCTCGAATCAATTCATTTTGATCTGCGTATGCTCATTGAGGATGTCTGCCGACTTCTGGCATCCCCTGCCCATAAAAAAAACATTGAACTGGCAGTGTTCATTGAAGAGAAAACCGATGTCCATCTTAAAGGGGATCCTACGAGGCTGCGGCAGGTTCTCATTAACCTGATCGGCAATGCCATCAAGTTCACTGAAAGAGGAGAGGTGGTTGTCAGTGCCGGAAGCATCAGAAATGACGATTCCAGCGCCAATTTAACGGTATCCATATCTGATACAGGGGTCGGGATCGCTCCAGATCTCCTGGAAAATCTGTTTAAACCGTTTTCCCAGGCTGATGGCTCTACTACTCGTAAGTATGGGGGGACAGGTCTTGGTCTGACCATTTCCCGCCAGATCGTCTCCTTAATGGGAGGCAGCCTTGAATGCGACAGCGAACCGGGCCAGGGAACCCGGTTCTTTTTCACCATTTCCCTAGAACGGAGCACCCAGGAGGAAAAACCCGTTACTGCATTGAAAAGCCGGGAACTGATGGGGTTAAAGGTGATGCTTGTGGACGATCATCAGATAAATCTGGAAATCCTGGAACGCCAGGTGTCAGCCTTTGGGATGGAGTATGAATCAGTGCTCCGGGGTGGGATAGGCCTTGAAAAACTAAAAGCATCACACAGGGGCGGTAAATCCTATGACATGGTTATTCTGGATATGGACATGCCGGAAATGGACGGACTTGAGGTGACCCGGCGGATCAAGGCGGATCCTTCGCTTTACAGGATTCCGATTATCATGCTAACCTCGGTCTGGATGCAAAAAGATGCCAGAACTGCAACGGATTCCGGTGCAGACGCTTATTTGACAAAACCTGTGCGGCAATCGGATCTCCATGCCTCCATTCTGAGGGTTCTAGGCCATTCACGCAGTGAAGAGGTTTTTGAACTTGTCACCCAGCCCAGCATGGCCCAAGGGAGCAGACCGTTTGATCTCCATGTCCTTGTGGCAGAAGACAACGAAACAAATCAGGCAGTGGCCATGGGCATACTCAGGAAATTAGGTTGCCGGGTCAGCATCGCCTCCAACGGTCTTGAGGCGGTGGAAATATTTCTTAAAGAATCGCCGGATATAATTTTCATGGATTGCCAGATGCCGGAGATGGACGGATACCAGGCAACTTTCGAGATAAGAAACCGTGAAAAAGAGTTGAAGAGAAAAACACCTATTGTGGCTCTGACGGCCCATGCCCTGGGGGGCGACAGGGAGAGATGCCTGGCCGCAGGTATGGATGATTATTTAAGCAAACCTTTTAAGTCAGAAGAGTTGCAGGTAATTCTTGGCCGCTGGTTTTCATATCCCGGGCAGGAAGCAAGGAAGTCACAAAAAGAGAGGTTGGTTACAAATCTGGATAATCCCAGTGATGATCCGGCATTGGCTCATCCTCCAGATAATCCAGACACATCGCCCGTGATTGATTCCAAAGCTATCCAGACTATAAAGGATCTCCAGATGGATGGGGAGCCAAGCCTCCTGGCAGGTGTTGTCCAGGCATTTGTGAAAGGGGTTGAATCCCAACTCTCTGAAATGAAAACCTGGGATCCAGGAGCATCGGTAAAGGAGCTGCAGATGTTTGCCCACAGCCTGAAGTCATCCAGCGCCAATGTTGGCGCAATGGGATTGTCACGGCTCGGAAGAGCGCTTGAAATGGAGTGCCGGGAGAACACCCTCAGCAATGCAGAGACCCACATGGAAATGATAACGTCTGAGTTTATAAAGGTCAAAGCTGCTTTGAAAAAGGAAATCAGCGGATTATGATATATATGGACGCACCTGGAAAAAACCCGATTGTATTGGTCGTGGATGATGACCCATCCTTGAGAATGGTCATGGTTGCTGCCCTGAAAAAATTTGGTTTTGATGTAACTGATGCAGACGGCGGCAGGAGCGGTCTTGCTCTTTTTAACTCCAAAAAACCGGATATTGTCCTTCTGGATGTAATGATGCCGGACATGGATGGGTTTGAGGTATGCAAAAAAATCCGAAACTTTCCGGACGGAAGGTATACACAGATTCTCATGGTGACAGGGCTTGAAGATATCGAATCCACCCGAAGGGCTTTTGATGCCGGAGCCAACGGATTTGTAACAAAACCTTTAAGCCCGGCCATGCTCGGCCATCGGGTTCAATATATGCTCCGGGCCGGGAATGCGTTCCGGGAAGTAGATCTCCACCAGAGCCGCCTTGCCAAAACCCAGGAACTTGCCAGGATTGGAACCTGGCAGATTGATCTTCGAACCAACAAATTTTACTGCTCCCCAGAGGCCTGCCATTTACTGGGAATGGATTTTAAAAATAGTAATGAGATCACATTGGACGATTTTTTCAGTCCGGTGATTCAACAGGAACGGGATCAGATTAAACAGGCCATCAAACATGCCCGGGATAAAAGAGAAGCCACTTCCCTGGAATACCAGATATACTGCACAGATGCCCCGCAGAAGTATATCCTGAATAAATCGGAGATCATTTGCGATGAACAGGATCACCCCACCATGATGCTGGGGATTGTCCAGGATGTTTCCCAGCTGAAAAGGGCGGAAGAGGAAATTCGGTTTTTGGCTTTTTATGATAGCCTGACAGGTCTGGCCAATCGCATGCTCTTTATGGACCGTTTGGAGCAGACTATTCTCGAGTCCAAGCGAAACAAAAAACATTTTGCCCTCCTGTTCCTGGATCTGGATAACTTCAAGGGAATCAATGATACCCTGGGCCATCATATTGGGGACCTGCTGTTAAAAAAAATAGCCGACAATATCAAGGGATCCATCCGAAAAAGTGATTCTGCAGCACGGCTGGGAGATCAGTCATCCAGAGAGGAAGACTCCCTTATTGCAAGGCTCGGCGGCGACGAATTTACCATCCTGGTGACCGATATTTTAGATCCCGAATCTGCGGCAGTGATTGCCCGGCGGCTGATCCGGACAGTCTCTGAGGTGTATGAATTTGACGGCCATGAGGTGTCCATCACCGCAAGTATCGGCATCAGTGTGTTTCCCGAGGACGGTGGAAAGGCAGAGACTCTGCTTAAAAATGCAGATACGGCAATGTACCATGCAAAGAATGAGGGAAGAAACACCTACCAGTTTTTCATGAATTCCATGAACCTGGCAGCCATTGAACGCTTTTCCATTGACCGGGATCTTAAAAAAGCGTTGCAGAACAACGAGTTTGTCCTTTACTACCAGCCCCAGATCAATCTGGCTACCAGAAGAATTGTCGGTGCAGAGGCCTTGATCCGGTGGAACCACCCCACCAGGGGAATGATTCCGCCGGATAAATTCATACCCATTGCAGAAGAGTCTGGATTAATTATTGATATCAACAAATGGGTCCTCCGGACCGCAGGGCTTCAGAGCAAAAAATGGGCTGAACTGGGATATGGCACCACCACGGTCGCGATCAATCTGTCCGGCTATAAACTGGCCAGTCAGAATATCATCCAGGTTATTAAGGACGCAATTCGCGATTTTGACTTCAACCCAGCCAATATTGAAATTGAGATTACTGAGAATGTTTTCATGCAGGATGACGAGGAGACCGTGGCAACGTTTCTCAAAATAAAGGATCTCAATCTTAGGATCGCTTTGGATGATTTTGGAACCGGGTATTCTTCCCTGAGTTATTTGACTTCTTTTCCAGTAGACACCATCAAGATTGACCGATCATTTGTCATGGGGTGTACCGCAAAAAACAATAATCTGGTGATCATCAGGGCCATCATCGCCCTGGGACACAGTCTAGGAAAAAAAATCGTGGCAGAGGGAGTAGAAACAAAGGAACAGTATCAAATCTTAAAGGGTTTAGGCTGTGATGAAGCCCAGGGTTATTATTTTTCCCATCCGATTCCCTTTGATGAATTTGAGAAACTCCTGATGGATGGAGTCGGATAAGAAGACGTTTTTTTTGTCAAGAAGGAGAGGCGCACCCGGGATGGTGTCCCTGGTACGCCCATGACTCCCGGAATTCCTGAGTCTGAATCGTCAAGTCAACTTAAATCTGCTGACCATTTCATTCAGGCTTTCAGCCAACTTAGAGAGTTCGTTCGCACTTGAATTCACCTGAAGGCTGCCTGTGTTTGTCTCATCTGCAGCCTGGCTGACCATGTGTATATTCTTGTTAACCTCTCCTGCTACTGCTGATGTCTGGTTGATATTTTCGTTCACCTCCTGAACGCCTGCAGCTGCCTGGCTTACATTGTTGGAGATTTCCTGGGTTGTGGCAGACTGCTCTTCAATTGCGGATGCAACAGAGGTAACGATGGCATTGATTTCATTGATGGTCTCGACAATGGATTCAATCGCAGATACAGATTCCTGAGTGTTTGCCTGAACATCACCAATCCTGGAGCCGATCTCCCTGGTGGCATCTGCGGTCTGCTGGGCAAGGGCTTTTATCTCTCCAGCAACTACGGCAAACCCTTTACCAGCTTCACCTGCCCTGGCAGCTTCGATGGTTGCGTTCAGGGCAAGCAGGTTGGTCTGTGCTGAAATGTCTGAAATGGTTTCCGTGACCTTGGAGATTTCCAGTGCAGATCTGCCGAGGGAATCTATCCTTTGGGAAACATGGGTTGCTTTTTCTACTGCCTGGGTAGTGGTTTGACTTCCTGTGGCTGTTTGCTTGGCAATTTCATTGATCGTCACAGACATTTCTTCTGTTGCTGCAACGATCATCTGAAGGTTGGCAGTGGTCTGTTCAGTGGCTGCAGCGACACTGTTCATGCTGGTCGACATCTCTTCGGCTGCTGATGCCACGCTGTTCGCCTTTTCGGATGACTGCTTGGAACCCGAAGCCATCTGTTCTGAAATGGCTGAAAGTTCTGTGGAGGATGATGTCAAAGTTTGAACCCCACCTTGAATATCCGTGAACATATGGCGCAAATTTTCCGCCATATCCTTCATGCTGTCATAAACACCTGTTGTTTTTTTCCCATTTGTGTTGAATTTAACGGTAAGGTCTCCTTTAGCGATGCTATCGGCAATTCTGGCGATTTCAGAGGGGTCTTCACCAAGTTGAGCCATGATCCCCCGTGCCACTATGATCCATACAACAACCGTGGCAACAATGGAAACAGAGATCAGGATTAAAAGGGTTATATTTCCCCTGCGTGCATCTTCAGCAATTAGAATGGCCGAGTCAATAAATTCATCCTCAAAACTACCGGCACTTATAATCCAGTCCCATTTTTCAAAGTAGGCTGTCTTAACCTTTTGGGTTTTAACTCTATTGTCAACGGGGTCCTTTATTTTATATGTGTGGTCTGCTGTCTCCCCCTCTTTTAATTTTAAGGATTTGGCGATCAACTCCTGGATGAAATATTTCCCGTCCTCATCCCTGCTGTCAATTATGCTGCTGCCATCCTGTTCCCCATTTTTAGAAATCACATAGCTGCCGCTTTTATCCACCACATAGACATGTCCTGTTTTTCCGATAACCATGTCCATAACAACCTTGCGAAGGGTGGTGGTGCTTTCCTGGGGAATCCCGACGTATAGCATGCCAACAAGATTATTGCTGTTATCATATATTGGCTTATATGCCGTAATATACCACCCATTAACGACATACGCTCTTCCCAGGTATGTCTCTCCCTGTTTGACGGCTGATATTACCGGATTGTCCGAACCGTCGATGTTTTTACCCGGTATATAAGTTCCAATTGCCCTTTGACCATTTTCCTTGATGACATTTGTCGCAACCCGCATCATATCTCCGTTTTTGTTCATCACCTGAAATACGGTACAGGTTGTTCCAATCAACTCACGGACCTCATCCACAAGGGGAGTCTTTTGGTTTTGATCATTGATCTGGCCTAACCAGGTCTCTCCGATATACATTTTGGGGAGGGTTATGGAAGATTTTTTATTCGTATATTGGTTGACAGCCTCCCAGGATTGATTCTCCTGTCCGAAGCTGACGCCGCCTGCCTTTGTCAGTAGATCTTCGGCAACATTCAAAGAGCTCCCCAGGTTCTTCTCGATCACCTCCTGTTGGGTCTTGGCAAGGGTAGCAATGTTTTTAACGGCATATTGAAGGTTTGCATCTGCCATTTTTATGCTTTCCATCCTGGCAAGATTTGTACTTTTTTTGTTCTGATTTAACACAAAGCCAAAGGCAAAGATTAAAGGGATGGTTGTGAGGGATATTCCAACAAGTAAAAGTTTTTGTTTGAATTTTAGTCTGTTTAACAAGTTCAACGCCTCCGGTTCCATGTGTAACTCTTTGATTGTAAATGAGGTAACTCCCCGGCTTTGGCCGAGGAACTCCCAAAGCTTTATTTCCCCAGGATAGTAGAAAATTTCCAAAACTGCCAGCGGTGAAAGGATCACAGAAAAGGAATCTTTGCAATAACTGCCGTAAAACAGTTAAACCATACGACCCATGATTGCAAGAACTATCTTGTTTTGATCTGGACGCCTGTTGTAATCCTTATTTCCGGCGGACATAATTAAGCAGGGAACACGATACCGTAAGGCGGTGGGGGTGTTTTAGTCCACTTTTTCAAGAGATGGAATATCTGGCAAGGGCGGTGTTGAGTTCATTTATCCGCATTGGAATGTCGGTTGCCCCGACGATCTCGGTCACAAGGCAGATGGTTTTTGCGCCCCGCCGGGCTATCTGGTCGATGTTGGCAAGTTTAATGCCGCCAATGGCCACAAAGGGTAATGTAATGTTTGCAACGACCCATTCAAGATAGGTAACCCCCACAGGATCACACACATCCTCTTTGGTCCTTGTGGCAAAGATGGGGCCGACACCTATATAGTCGGCTCCTGCCCGGATCGCCTCCTGGGCCTGGTCGGGAGAGTGGGTGGAGAGCCCTATTATCTTATCGTTGCCGATTAATTTTCTAACCTCCCCTACCGGCAGATCATCCTGACCTATATGCACACCATCGGCATTTACAAGGAGCCCCACATCCACATGGTCGTTAACGATGAAAGTAACCCCGGCTTTACGGGTTAATTCCCTTATTCTTCTGCACTCCTCAAGGATTGCCCGGTAGCTTTTAGAAACCCTTTTCTCCCGGTACTGGATGATCTTCATTCCGCCCTCGATCATTCTCTCAACCACCTCGACATTGGTGCGTCCATTTGAAAATTTTTCGGCGGTAATCCCGTACAATCCTTCGGGTAACACCGTGTTTTTTTCTTTGTATTCAGTCATTACATCCCCCTTGTTTAATAACAAGATCCGCCATTATGGCGGCGATCACAGCGACCTTCGGCCCGTATAGGATATGGGATCGAAAATCGGTCTGAAAGTCACCGACAATGGTGCAGTTGCCCAGCCTGCAGGTCCGAATTGTATCCATCCTTCTTCCTGCTATCCCCGATGCCGACACAATCGGTATGTCCCGGTCGGCAAAGGTTTCCACCAGGAGCTTTTTCGACTGCTCCTCGTCTAACCCCTCCACCAGCACCTGACAATCGTTAAACATCCCCTGCATGTTTTTAGCGGTTAGTCGTACTCTTTCCGTCTCAACTTTCCCATCAGGAACAATCCCCAGGAGGTTATCGCGCAGCATATCGACCTTGTACCCACCAATCTGGTGGTTAAAGTAAAACTGCCGGTTCATGTTGGACAGTTCCACCCGGTCAAAATCGACAAGCTTTAGCGATGTATATCCGGCACGAACAAGCTGAACGGCCACATTCGAGCCGATTCCGCCGACTCCGGCAATGCCAACCTTGATCAAAACTGATCCCAGTCTTTGTATACCGGCTGATAACCGGCATTGCGTATCGCCATGACCACCTCATCAACGTCCCTTCCATCGGTAATCTCAAACTGGGGCGTGCCTGTTCCCTGCACCTCGCCGTAGCCGCCCACCCCGGTGCAGGAACCTGCGGAAAATTTGGTTGCGCCCAGCCGGATAAGCCTATCTCTAAAATCGCTGCTCTCCCTGGTTGAAACCGTCATTCCAACCCGTGGCAGAAAACAGCGCAATGCTGTCATGCATTGCACAAAGGTACGATCATCTGCTACAAACTCAGCGTTATAATCTCCCTCTGCCGGATTCATTCGGGGTAGAGAAAGGGATATCTCAGTTTCGAGGAATGTATCATTGAGATATCTGGCATGGAGGCCTGCAAAGAAAACCTCGCTGCGTATCGCTCCGAGTCCAAGCAGCGGTCCGATATTCACCGAGCGAAAACCGGCCTTTGCCCCTCGTTCCGGTGCATCCAGGCGATATCTAAAGTCGGTTTTTCTCCCGGCCTTATGGACAAGGGCATAACGCTCTTCATCGTAGGCCTCCTGATAGATCGTCAAACCGTCGACTCCGGCCAGTTTCAGCCTGTGGTAGTCGTTTTGATCCATGGGGAAGATTTCAATTGACACCGATGCAAAATATCGTCTCAGCAACCGAACCGTATCCTCAAGGTACTCCATGGGGGTTATGGCCGGCGCTTCACCGGTCAAGATGAGGATATGGCGCATACCGGTTGCGGCTATTGCCTTTGCCTCCACCTCGATTTCGGCAAGACTCAGCTTTTTACGCTGGATATTATTGCCCCGATGAAAACCGCAATAGACACATTCGTTGGCGCAAAAGTTGGAAATATACAAAGGAATAAACAGCTGGATTGTGGGGCCGAAATATTGCCTGGTCAGCCCCTGGGCCTTTTGGGCCATCTGCTCCAGGTAACCTGATGCTGCAGGGCTTAAAAGTGCCAGAAAGTCATTCTTCGTAAGTTGCTCTTTTTCTAATATTGTATCTATCTGATTCGAAGTTACCCCGGTAAAAAAAGAGTCGAAATCAAATCCTCCATGGCGCTCTATTTCATTATAAAATGACATTTTTATCCCAATCCCCTTAATCGAGGAAACCGGTTAACGGTGATGATGCCCTTGCAAGGTCGCTTTCTTCGCCCATCCTGGCAAGGTAGGCAACTCTTCCCGCCATCACCCCAAGGGAAAAGGCGCGTCCCATCATGGTCGGATCTTCAGCCGTTGCAATGGCGGTATTGACGAGAACCGCATCAGCCCCCATTTCCATGGCTTCAGCGGCCTGGGAAGGACGACCAATACCGGCATCAACAATCACCGGAACCCGACAATTCTCAATGATAAGGGCGATCAGCGATTTTGTTTCAAGCCCCCGGTTGCTCCCTATTGGCGATCCAAGGGGCATGACGGCGGCGGCACCTGCATTTTCGAGTTTCTTGGCCAGGGTGAGGTCAGGCAGCACATAGGGCAAAACGATAAAGTCTTCCCGGGCAAGAATTTCTGTGGCCCGCAGGGTCTCGTAATTGTCTGGCATAAGGTATTTCATGTCGGTGATTATTTCGATCTTAATGAAGCTGCCACACCCCGCCTCCCTGGCGATCCTTGCTATCCTTACGGCCTCTTCAGCGGTGCGGGCGCCGGAGGTGTTTGGCAGTAGCACGACATCTTTCGGGATAAAATCAAGGATATTTTCATTGTTTCCCCCGATGTCAATGCGGCGCAACGCCACCGTCATCATCCCGGAGCCGCTTGCCTCTAACATTTTTGGTATCCAATTCTTTGCAGCAAATTTTCCCGTACCGGTGAGAAGACGGCTTTTAAAGGCATGTCCACCAATTATTAACGGTTTATCCTGCATACGCTCAACCTCCTCCAACAAAATTCAACAATTCAAGAACATCCTTTTTCCCAAGCGTTACCCCTTGCCAGTCGGCCTGTTTAATGATCCGGCCGTTATGTTCCACCACCAATGAACCTGAAATCAGACCCCGTTCTGCTATCAGAGTGTCAAGGGTACATGCATTCAGCCGCTCATCCCTGCCATTGATTCGTACTTCAATTTCCATGGTGTTTTCCTGTTGCTAACAAGCAAAAAAAAGCCGCCTTCCCGTTCTAGGGAAAAGCGGCATTTTATCATTTCCTGTGCCCTGAAATCTGGGTTTCCGGGCGGCCGCTTTCCTTCGCCGGCATTATCCGGATCAGGTTCACAGGGTTGGATAAAATCCTCTCAGCATTTACTGCACCCCTAGCGATAGCTCATTTTTTATTCGACTTGGTTGAATTTGTCAATATATGTTTATAAGATACTTTATCTGAAGTGCCACCGTTGGCGGAGTTTCAATTTTCGTTGTGGGCATGAGCCATCCCTCGCTCCGGCCGTGCCGGTTATAAAAATTGTGGTTTTTACGGAGGAGAGGATGCATTCAGGGTATATGAGATGGTCAGAAACATCAGCCTTGCAGGTTGAAATTATCGGGTGGCTGCTGTGCTGGGCTGTATTGGCAACAGTCCCGGCCCATGCCGGGCAACCCATGCTGCCGGAGGTCTACACCGAACAGGTAGAGGTGACAGGGTGGCTGATGAGTGAAAAGCTTGATGGAGTGCGGGGGTACTGGGACGGCAACCACCTTTTATCAAAAAACGGTAATGCTTTTTCCCCTCCCAGGGCATTTGTCCAGGGGTTGCCCCCTTTTCCTGTGGAAGGAGAGATCTGGGGTGGACGGGGAAGTTTTGAGCAGACTGTCTCCATCGTTAAAAAAGAGAAACCCCATGACGGATGGCTGAAACTGAAATTTGCAATCTTTGATGTGCCTGACGCACCCGGTGGATTTATGGAACGAATAGCTAAGGCCGAGAGGTGGTTTGCTGCACACCCATCCGCCTATGCCTTTGTCATCCCACAAAGCGTGATCGACAGCCCAATTAAGATAAAACAGCACCTGGCCCATGTTGAAGAGCTCGGCGGTGAAGGTTTGATCATCCGCAAGCCTGACGCCCTGTATGCTGCAGGCCGGAGCACCGAAATCCTGAAGGTGAAAAAATATCAGGATGCAGAGGCAGTTGTTATAGCCCACCTGCCGGGCAAGGGAAGAAACAAGGGAAGACTCGGCTCCCTGCTGGTCGAGATGGACAACGGGAGGCGGTTTAAGATTGGCGGTGGCTTCAGCGATGCTGAAAGAGATTCGCCCCCGCCGGTCGGTTCTGTCATCACTTTCAAATACTACGGCAAATATCACTCCGGGATTCCTAAGTTTCCTTCATTTTTGCGCATTCGCAGTGATCTGGATTTATAATTTAAAACTCACCATCCAGGGAAAGCTGCTAGGGAGAGGTTTTTCTTGCATGAATCTGAATGCGTTTTCTCCAGGCCGATAGCGACGATAAAGCCGGTCCTTTCCTCTGCCCATGGCGGCCAATACGCCAATACGAAATCGGCGCAATCCTAGGGCCGTTCCAGCCTGAAAGAATCTTATCGTCCTTGAGGGGATGAAAGCTCCCTTCCTTTTTCTCGATGATCAAGTTTTTTGCCTTGATCATCGAGCCTTACGATTTAAAATAAATCAATCTGCCTTTTCTTGAATCTTTTCGCCGACGGCTTCCACATCCTCACCCACGCCCTTCATGGTGTTACAGCTGAACGTCAGAAATCCAAGTGAAATCACCATTAAAATAACTATCATGTTTTTTAATCGTTTCATCCTGCTCCCTCCAGATTTTACATTTTAACGCAACCTGCACCCTGGGTTACTCTTCCTTCCAGTGAATGCAATCACTCGGACAGCTTTCCATGGCATCATCAATGCACTCTTCATCGCCCTTCGGGTCGATAACCTTCGCTTTTTCAGTATCGTCGTCAAATTCAAAAACGTCTGGACAAAGCTCTACGCAGCTTTCGCATCCCACGCACTCTTCGGTGTCTATGTATACGCTTTTTCCCATTGTCCTACTCCCTTTTGTTAAATGTTGACCTGCGACTGGGTTATAAAGGCCTTTTAAAAAACTATTTTTTCTCCTGTTCCGGGCACTCGAGATTCCGCACTGAGAACCCGACCCCATCTAAGGAGAATCAACTATAACAAATGGCCGACATTATGATCAAGGCCATTATTTATTACATGATGGCAGGTGTGAATAAAATGAGGGATTGCCCCTATTTTAATAAAAATCATCCCTGTTTCTATCCTTGCTGTTGTTGTTGCTCAAGCCATTGACCATAAATATGCAGAGGCTTTTGAGTAATTATAAAAGTCCGTCAAGATGAAAACTCTCTGATTTATTTATGGTCAGAATAAAGCGTTTCAGCAGATTTTTATTAAAACAATGGGACATGCCCTTATCCCTGAGTTTGTTTCTCAGTTCCACCCTTTTCCCAGCCTCTTCTTCCAACATCTCCCTTTCCCTAAGTCGGCGAAGCTTTGTCTCATAACTATCCCTTACAATGGTATTGATATTTGCCTTCTTATTTTCCCGGGCCTCGGCTTCAAACTTATGCAAGACATCAAGATGGGGATTTTCACCTGCCATAATCTTTAAAGCTTCAAACGGAGTTTTGGCATCTTTGTAGGCTCGTTTGGAAGTCAGGGCGTCAAACACATCCACAAGGTGACATAATTTTGCCACCAAAGGGATCTGATCACCGGATAATCCGCAGGGGTAACCACTGCCATCCTCATTCTCGTGGTGATATAAAATAGTCTGCATGGAAGACCTGGGAAGCCCTGCTTCAAACAAAAGAGTTGTGGAATAAGCGGTATGGCATTGCATGACCACATACTCTACATTGTCGAGTTTTCCTTTTTTATTTATTATGTTTTTTGGGATTTTTATCTTGCCGATGTCATGGAGAAATCCTGCAACTGAAGACTGGATCATGAATTCCCTTAATTTGCCCGTTGTCTCCACTTCAAACAGATCCCGGTTGGAATTAATAAATATTGCCATAAGCCACCCAACCTTTATGGAATGTGTATGGGTGTCATAATCATGACCGATTAGATCGACCATGCCACTTAAAGAGGCAATGCTTGATATGAAATCCATGGCCTGGGAGACCAGTTTCTCTATGTTTTGAACGGCCTGTATGCTCTCCTGCTTTGATGAAAAATTGGTGGTAAAAGATTCTTTGATGATCTCTGTGGATAAATTTATCAGGGTTTGAGTCTTTTCCCCTACATTGATCTCCTCGTGCTTGAGAATAAATTCCAGGTTGTTTTTCACATACCTGCCATAGTTCCGGGCTTGATTCTTATGGATGTAAATTGTCCCCCAGGAACGCAACAAATCCATCAGCCGTTCTTTAGGAATAGAGTTTGAATCCACCAGAAGGCATCGGAACCGATATTGTTTTTTTTCATGGGGATAACGTTCAAACAGGGAAAAGTCTGTCAGGGAGTCGGGATTGATTGACAACGGATCAATTGCAAGAAATGAACTGCCGTCATCAAAATACTCGGTTGTCAATCCCATTGTTCGAAACTCCTTTTCACATCAGCTCCTTTTAATTAACCAGTTTTAGAATATAGTTCTTGAAACTTGTTTTACAAGACCGGACCCCATTTTTACCTCATTTCTACCCTTTCCATTTGAGTAATTTCCCTTCTATGTTTTCTGTGTGTTCCGTGGTTTATAATTTTGTTTATCAGGAACCAGAGAACACACGGAATACACAGAAAGAACAGAAGGGAGTAGTTACTTCCAGATAATACATAACAAACCCCTGGCCCTGCTCATGGCCACATAAAGGTTGTTCATGTTGAAACCGTCATGGGAAAAATCAGGTTTTTCTAAGTCAATTACTATAACAGCGTCATTTTCCAACCCTTTAAAGTCTTTTATCCGGGCAAAAGAGATGAAAGGCGGGGGAAAGGCTCTCACAGAATAATCGTCAAGCCTTACAATGTGTTTTTTACCATGGCAGGACAGGCTTGATACGCTCGATTCATGATAGCTGAATGGGGAGAGTATTGTTATGGAACCCGGGGGTACGCCGATTTCCAATAATTCTTCAATCATCCCTTCAAGGGCATTGCTGTATCCTGTTGTTTTGTTGGCGGCAACCTCCATAACCTGTGGTCCATGGCCTGTTCCCAAGGTTCCCATATCAAGCCCCAGTGTGTCTTGTACCTTTTTTATTATGGGGGCACTGTTTCTGCAGTTCCTCGTGAGGGGAACCCTTGCGGGCTTGCAGTTGTTCAGCATTTCAAGAACCTTTGCGGCAGGTTTGGAAAAAAATCCAGCCTGATTATTGATATCATGGAAGATATACCATTGTCCCTGGCTAAAACCGCCTTTGAGCATGGTGTTTAATCTTGCCATGTCATCAAGGTTAAAGAGGTCCTGGCCTTCATCCACGATCAGGATGTCGTACCGGTCAACGCCTGCCCGTTTTGTCTCTAGGCTTAAGGCATCTATTGTGCATATGACCATGAACTCATTGATGATTTTTGTTTCAAGGTACCTTTTAAGCCAGTTTGACTTGCAGACAAACACGACTTTTTTGTCTGCCCAGGCCAACCTTCTGACAAGTTCGGCGGCTAAAAAGGTCTTGCCGGTCCCGGCCCCGCCCGAGCATAACACCCTTGGGTTTGCGGCAACTACATCAAGAAATCTATACTGTTCCCGGGTCAGCTCTACCGTCGTTTGTTCCAGGTTTAAGAGGGTTGAATATAGAGGCTCTACAGTTTCAAAGTCGGGTCTTAAAAATTGTTTTAAAGCTCCAATAGTTTTGCTTGAAAGTCTGTGATGGTTACCCGGTCTCTCCTGCCAGAAATCAAAGAAAGCGACCAGCCATGATTCGAAATTTCTCATGTTTTTCAAGTCACATACCATGCACATATCCCATTCTGATCCCTGGTGTGACCATCTTACATCGGGGAAGATTACTCCATACCCTGTGGGGATTTTAAGCTGACTGAAACTGTCAGAGGCTGCAATTTTGTTTTTTATTGCATGGAGGGCGGTCTCGGCCTGCCTGAACGGGTTTTGAATCTTGTACTCCTGATCGTTCCCATCAACCGTGTACCAGAAACCATCCTCCCCACGAACACGCCCCCCCTTTACTTCAAGCACAAAAACTCCGAATTTGCAGACAATGACAAAGTCTGCCTCGCCAAACTTTTTGGTCCTATGTCCGGTCAGGTTTAACGAATGAAAGGCAATAAAACCGTCATCGTCTGTAAAAGATTCTCCCAGGCGGTCAAATACACGGGATTCTGCCTTGCTGAGGGTCTTATAGGGTGAGGCTGGAATCAACCTCATTGTTTGATTCTTTTATACTTTTTAAAAAATTTGTCATGGTCTGCAAGCCTATGATTCACCATAAAGACAAAATATTTCTCTTGGATTAATTCAGCTGTTGGTGTCTTAACTATTCCGTCAACCGTTATTTCAATCCTGCTGTTTTCAACTTTTAACCTGTAATCTCCCCTTGGAACGGTTATTTTTGTTCGAAGCCAGGTCTCATCCTTTACCGTCCTGGCAAACCACTTACAAAACTCATTGTTCCTTATCATATCCATAATTGTCAACGGTTCCTGGGGTGGTTTAAACTCTACTTCACTCTTTAACTGCAAATGGGCATAGGTGGCCATCTGGTGGGAAATATGGCTTTGCACACCCTCAAACTCCCGGATAAATCCTGGCGATTTGATGAATTTAGCCCTTATGCCGAACAGCATGGCAAACTGGATGATAAGCTCTTCGGTGATGGTGTGATCGTTTAAAATATCCGTTTGAAATTTATAATCGATCAGGGCATCGCTATCCTCCCTGAGAAAAAGCATGAGTAAAATTTTTCCCAACCCTGTTTCAGCCTCTTTAAACTGCTCTGAAACGGTTTTATCTGTAATTTTTTCAAAATCTTTCAGGGTGGCTGCCAAACCTTGGACCCTTGGCTTGATCTTCTCGTCCCATTTGTCCGATTCTAGAAAATCGATAATGTCCTGTTTAAAATTTTCACTGTTTATTGCTATATCCATAAGACCATAATATATCTGCTCGCCCGGGGCCAGGGGGGCAGGCTCTCTTTCAGGCCGCTTAAAGTGTTGGTCAATAAAATGGATACCTTTGTCAACAGATTCTGACAGATTGCCGGAAGCGCTGATGCAATGATATACCTGATTGGTTGATTCGCCGTTTTTTGAAAAATAAAACATGTTCAGCAGCAGTCCGCCAAAGGAGTATACCGTGTTGTAATTAACAATAGTTCGGTTTGGAATACCGGGTAATAGCGATTTGCCATTTTTCACCGTCAGTTCAGCCGATTTTAAGGATTTTTCTGAACCCGGCAGCGTCAACAGTTCCGGCTCAAATTCCCCTGTGCTGCTGAACTTGAATAACTTTTGATCCTGTTTTGTCGATTGAAGCTTTAATCCGGCAAGTATCACATTGGCACGCTGTTTAATGATATCCTCAAATTGTTTTTGATCCTCATCTGTCTTGAATATAAGTTTCAAAAAACAGGATAGGGGCAGGGGTGCCGGAACATACAGGGAATCAGGGGGAGCCGTATTTATGCCACCCATTTTAACATCAGCCCATTCGCCATCCCTGTATGTTTTGCCGGTTCCCCTTATACCATCGATATTCACCTCGATTATGCATGGGGTAAGATTCTCCCTTTCACTCACGCACTTTTCCAAAACATCCCTGGGAATTTTGTTCCTATATATGGGAACCCACCCCGGCTGCAAATCCAGGGCATCTGCATAATATTTTTTAAACCCGTCAGGGGAGGCGAGCAGACCCTGGGCAAGTATCATTCTCAAATTGTTTGTATTGGTAGGAAACAACCAACGATCTTTTTTCTTAGCCATCAATAACCCTTCTCTCTCTTCAGGATGTTCTCATCTTCGGGGAGAATCTGGATGATCCCGCCGTCATATCCCTTGCCTTTAACGAGAACCAGTTTTTTTATTGCCCTCGAACACATCACATAAAATCTCTTTTTCATCCCATCGATATCATTGTTAAAGATCTGGAACCCGTCAACTATAATAAAAACAACATCAAACTCTAATCCCTTTATGGATCTGTCATTGAGAACCACAATTCCGCCCCGGGTAAAGTCAAGGGTCACATCTTGTTTCTCTTTGCTCGAATATGTGCAAATCCTGGGGCGGGGATTATCAAGGGTAATATCCATGGAATGGAGTGCATTGACATAGCTGTCCCTCCTGGTGTTGTTGGCCACAACCACGCCTATCAGGTTCCTGTCATCCCTGTCCGCCTCTCTTAATATCATCCTTACACTGTCGTCAAAATGCTCATATTCATACAGGATCGGGGTTCCAAGGGCTGATTTTGATTCCGGGGGTAAGTCTGGGGCAGGGCTTGAGGGATCGGTAAAAAAATGGCTGGCTAACAGAGCTGTGGGGTAGGAATTCCTGAAGTTTTGAGTCAGCTCTATCACATCGTCCCTGTCAATCCCCAATATGTCCATAAGCTCCTGTCTGCTTGAGTTCTCTTCAGTTATCTGCTGGTTCTGGTCGGCCACAACGAAAAAATTCTCATACCCTGCATGCATGAGTGACTCATAGAACTTTACGGGCATGTCCTGGCCCTCATCCATGATCAGATGGAGGGATCTTGGTTCCATCTCCAAAGATTCAAATTTCTTGATCACCCCGTTATAGTCATACCTGTAAGGTTGTTCCTCGGGCACACGTCCACCTGCAAAATGAGAGTACATGTTGCAGAACCAGGATTTAACAGTCCAGATTCTTAAATCAAGGTCAACAAGCTGCTTTGTCGCACTGTTCAGGACATGGTTGTAGGTCAGGAAAACATAGTTGTTGTTTTTGTGAAATTTCATGGCGCGCAGCAGGGCCACAACGGACTTACCCGTACCAGGGCCCCCGACGATCAAAAACTGTCCGTTTTCCGGAAGATCGAGGACCCTGTCCTGATCCTTGTTCAGCTCCTCTTCTCCGGGCAGTTTGAATTTTCTTTCAGCCATCAGGATTGTCCATTACGATTCTTTCCTTTAAGATCCTTTAATGATGAACTCCAAAAAGTTTGGAATGTCCAAATGATCGCTTCCCTTGATAAACACCCTGTCTAAGAAGAGATTGTTATACTGGCAGCCGGGCTCCGGGATCAATGCACAGGCGTGGCAGGCAGCGCGGTTCAGCCAGCCCGGCCCCTGTCCCTCATGCTCCGTACACACGGGATCAAGGGAACACCACCCGGCATGCTTGAATGCACCATCGAGCAATGCTAAAAATTCGTTTGGTTCTGCGCTTTCTATGATGCCTCCAAGGGAGCCCACAATATCGGCAACAGCGGTGTAGATCAAGATACCCGCCATATTTCTATCACTGGAGCTGTTAATTGAGCAGTAGATCCTCTCCTTGAGGGATGCCGCAGGATATCCCGAGGTTGATTCAAGCTCCCTGATAAGCAGGTGGGACAGGGTGTGGAGCAATAAAAATCTCGGGGTTACAGTAATGTCTTGAGCTAGGGTTACCTCTGATTTCTCATATCGTTCGGCTATCTCGTCGGCCCTTTTTTTGACTTCAGGCAGTTTTTCCCATTTCAGGAGAATTGTCTCGTCCAATGTAAAAAACACGCCTTCTCCAAAGAGTTCGATTGCCGGAAGCCAGTCAGATTCTCCAACAATATCGGGGGGGACAAGATTTTTGTTCTCCTCGCCTGGATCACGGTAAAACCCCTTGAAGACCTGGATCTCCCTCACCCTTTTTGCAATTATATGGTGATCCACCATTTTAACAATTGCGGCCAGATGATCCGGCAGGTTATCCTTCGGGTCATCTGGCAAATCCTCTGCCAAAATATCTGCCAAAATATCTGTCGGATCATCTGTCGGATCATCTGTCGGATCATCTGTCGGATCATCTTTCAGGCCATCCCCCAGGTTCTGCCTTGAAAGGCCCTTCCACTGATCGGTTCTATGGTCGGTTACAAAGTCCTCATCATCCCTCATATCATCCCAATGCTTTAAAAACGCCCTGTATTCATCTTCAAACAGCTCACCCACCCTGATATTGTCTTCAAAAAACGGATACCCTCCATCTATTTGTTTAAAGGCGTTGTTTATCTCTTGAACACTGCACCTGAAGCGGGTCGCAAGGAGTCGTATCCTTCCGTTTCTTAGCAATGGAATTTTTATCCTGTCTATTTCCCTGCGAAGTTTTGAACTGTTGTACAGTTTATCAACCACATTTGCCTTGGTGATTCTTGATTCAGGCGGGATGACCAATGCATTTTCACGTAAGGGAAGATAGATGCGTGGATCGTTGACCTCGAGGATTCTAACACTGTCCTCCTCGTTCAGCTTTGGCGATTGTTGATAGATCCAGGGCTGATACCTGTGAAGGGGATATTTTTTGTTGTCATTTATGCCATAAAGATTAGAGCAGTTGCACCTGGTGCACATTACCCTCTTTCGGCCCCCTGCATCTGTGCCAAGCCTCAAGTAAGAGGCCTCATAATCGATGCTGCAGCCCCCGTCTGACTTTGAATGACAGAGATAATGCCATGGCACATCGTCCAGGTGACCCCTGTTGCTGATGGCGCACCAGGTCACCTGCTCAAGGGTCCCCTTGCAATGCTCACACATTACCCGCTCGTTAAATTTTTTGGCCTGTTTCCTCCAGGGATTGGGGTGCAGGAATCCGCAGCTCTTACAAACGGCAAAGGTTGGGAATATAACGGCGGGCAGATAATCTCCCGTTAATCTCCCCTTGTCGTTCTCCTTTGCCGTGGGCGGCATCCTCAACTCTTTGTTAATACCCAAAGCCATGGAAACCCTTGCAACATAGGGTATAATCTGGGCTGAAATCTCCCCTGATCGATTCGTCCAATACCTTGTGTCTACAACTGCCATGAGCTTATCCTCTGCACCCCTTACAATGGAGCCTATGCCTGCGTAGGAGGTAAGATGGGAAAACCTGACCGGAGTATAGAGCTGTTTATTTTTCATCGTGTAATTTTACCCCGCCCAGAAGTTTCATCAACGCTGAATTCTCAACATTTCTCATGGATTGAAGGGTCTGCCACAGGCCATTCTGCTCGTCAAAATTACAGATCAGACTGTCGAACCCCCTGTCCTTTGAATAAAAAACAAGTTTAATCCTGTTCCCACGGCAGAAGTCAGCCCTCTGCTGCCATGCCTCAACCAGTTGATCCATGTGTCCATGGACCCTGTTTATCACATCTCGATCATTGCTGTTGATGGCAACTTCAGTTCGAGCCTTGAGCGTTTGTATGATTTTTTTAACCCTGCTGTTCCGGGCGTCAAAATTTCCCGGAGAGTCATTTTTTAAAAGCCCGACATTGCCGTATCTCAACGCAATAATCAATGCCGCATGCAAAGCACGGGACCTTGCCTGATAGGTAAACGGGGTTAAGCTTGAGGGCTCCACAAAACGATAAAATGAGTCGTGGTAGGATCTGAAGTTTTCATAGTGGGACAGGCTTCTTGCCTGGCTCTTGTAGTAGTTTACAAAAACAATGCCCGGGATCTCTCCCCGGCCCACACGGCTGCTTGCCTGGATATATTCCGCCGTGGTCAGGGGTTGGCCATTGATGATCATCAGGGCAAGCCTTGGTACATCAAGGCCCACTGAAATCATATTGGTTGCAAGGGCCACATCAACTGCATCTTCTTCATCCCTTTGTTTTGCAAGGGCCTTGAATACAAGGCTGTTATCCTCGGCGCTTTGGTTGCTCGTGAGGATTTTGACATTTAACTCTCTAACCGGCAGATATTTTTCAACCAGACCCCTTACCTCCAGGTCATGAATCTTTTGAAAATCTTCGATGTTTTTCACTCCCCTGTCCGGGAGAAAGCCCGGCAGGAATTTCTCTATTTCAGCCTTGAGATTCTCAACGGTGAGGGCCTTAAAAAAAGATGCTATGCCGCTCTGATAAAGGGTGCGGCTGTTGCCAACACCCCTGAGGCTTCCATGGTAGATGATCTGGGTCCACCAGTTGTCCATATGCTCTTCCATATCCTTGAACATTGCAACCGGTGCGGACAAAAGAGTCCCGGCCAGGGGTTCAAGGCTTCGCTGGGTAGAGAGTAGGGGGGCAAGATATCCCACGTAGAGCCTGCCCGGCTTTTCATTAAGGGGGATGGTCCTGGCGAAATAAGAATCATCATACCTAATTCCCGGCGGCGGGAAGATAGCAACCTCCCTTCCAAAAAGAGCCTTAATCTGTTTGTCTGCATTTTTTATGGTGGCGGTGGAAGCAATATACTTGCCCCTCATGCCCCTTGTGATCAACACCGTATCTATTGCTGCCTCATAAAGACCGACAATGGATCCCAATGCGTTGGAGATAAGGTGAAGCTCATCCTGGATGATCAACTCAGGGGGCCTGCTGCTGTTCAGCCCAAAGAAATTTACCGCCCTCTCCTCCCAGGTCATCCTTGCAAATTTATCCACAGTTGCGATTAAAAGGCTCGGCGGATTTTCATAAAGAGCCTCATCAACAACGTTGCAGGGAATTATGTTTTTATGCTTTCTACCAAACTGGCATGTGGGGTTGGTGCATGTAAAGTGAAATTTATCATCGTCTGCAACATAATTTTTCTTTGAAAACTCTTCATCGCACCAGGGACATCTATTAAGGACAAGGCTGCTGAACCGACCTTGTTGCACCTCTTTTTTTGCCTTGTGAAATGTGTTTGGCGAAGTTGTCCCGCCGACCCATAACCCAGTGGAAAAGGGTTCTTCGCCAAACAGCTCCTGGTTTTGCTGCCTTAACAGCTCCAGGGCCAGAACAACCTTGTTGGCCCTTAAAAACTGCTGGGAGGTGAGAAGCCTCAAGGTGTACCTCATAATGGCCACTGTTCCACGGTAACTTGCAGGATATGCCAGCCTGCGATGGATAAAAAGAAACCCCATCAACCCGAGATACGCCTCTGTTTTTCCCCCGCCCGTTGGAAACCAGATGAGATCGAGGGTGTCCCTGTATTCGCTATCTTCATTTACGGCGGACTCCAAAACCATCAGGATAAACGCCAGCTGAAACGGTCTCCATTTATATTGGGACGGTTTCTTTGTGACACCATTGTTTCGATCGTTTGATATCCATTGCATGAGCATGGCTTTGTTCATTGTGGCAAAGGCAACCCTGACGTTGTAACTGCTCTTCAGAAGCTCCAGGCCCCTTTGCATCCTTTGTTCTGCCAGATTCTGCCTGTCTAAGATTTTCTGTGCGGTTTCCTTATCATCCTGATCCTCCTGTTCACCTGCTTTTTCCCCTTGTCGTTTAATCCAGACCCCATAATTTTCAACAAAGATATTCAGCTGCCCGAGAATCTCACCATGATCGTTCCTTTCCAGGTTTTGCAGAGTTGAAAACCTCAAGGCCCTGTCATCATCCTTGCCGGTATTTGCCGTCAGCTGGGGCACCTCAACCGTGGGAATGAAATCAATCCAGATTTCCATTCGCCTGTCTTTTTTTTCTTCTGTTTCATTCCCCTTGCTCAAAGCCCAGTCAACTGCCGTTCCATGGCCGACGGCATATATGTGGAGATCCTTGTATCTTAACTCAATTTCCCTCTCTTCATCGGTCAGCAAAGCCTTGTCTTTTGAAGGATAGACCCCAATGGTTCCAGATTCGACAATACAGCGAAGTTCCACCTCAAAGAGAGTTTTTCTGTTTTGATCATAAATAAGGTTTTTCCCCGTTGCTTGGCTGTCAATAGTCTGATTGTTTGACATGGTGATCGTGACGATATAACCGTTTTTGTATTTTCGCCACAGGGCATCGATCCTTGCCCTTCCATCAAAAACCATCCGTTTAACTGGGCTTTCCGGGGTAAACTCTACCTCTTCTCCATCGCGGGTAAAATTTTCTTTCTCCCAGGCGTTTCCAGTAAATTGCTGGGTTATGCTGTCTCGAGTTTCCCCAATTTTATAATGAACGGCATTATAAAAGACTCGTAATTTGACAGCATCTCCGGTAATAAAAAAAGAGAAACCTGCCGAAGATGGCGGGATGTATCTTTTCTCTTTCTTTACCCTGATCGATTCAGAATTTTTTGCCTCAGAGTCAAAGGTTTCATCATCATTCTCATCATCCATGCTGTCCAGGCCGCTTTCACCCTTTAAAACAGGAAAGAGAAACCCGGTAAAACACCTGTCCAGAGGCCTGTGCTTTTTTAAGAGGGCCTTATCGTCCTTCAACTCCAGGCTTAACCTGGCCCCGGTCAGCTGTCCCTTTGTATAGTCTACAATTTTTTTTCTTGCTGAAGCTCTATCCAATGAAGTCTCTCTCTTAATTCTTACTGGGCAAATCATCCTGACAATTCAACTATTCCCACATATCCCAAGCATCACTTGCAGGCTTACCTTTGTATGTTTTTTTTTGCAATGATTTTAATGACCGACAGCGATTCTTTCTGTGTCTTCTGTGTGTTCTGTGGTTTCCATAAACTACTTTGTTAAACTTGGCTGGTTTTGAGAGTTTATAACCACGGAAGACACAGAAGACACAAAAAATGGTGACGTTTTACTGGAGCTTTTCCCATAAACAAACAGTTTAGGTCAGGGTTTGCAGATTCGGCAGGGCTTGAAGCCTGCCTCCTGGGCAGCCTCTTTTGTGGGGAAAATTACGGTGCATTGTTTGCAGTTGAAATATCTGCATGAAGGGGCGTGGAAAACCTTTGATTGAGCGTTGCCGTGGAGGATTGCTGGACCAAGGTTCGCGGTTGCATAGGCAGAGCGTTGTTTTTCGGTTTTTGTTTCTGTAGCTCTTTCACTCCAGATGTTGAGACCTTTTTCCTTTGCCATCTGCTCGGCATGTCTGAATTTCTGGTCGTAGGCATCGCTTCTTCCATATTTTGTGTAATAGGGGGAGAATCCCTTTTCCACAAGGTCCAGGTTGAAGTTGCTGTCGCCAACAATCACATAGGCAAGGAGTCGTTTGTAACGTCCCCGGCGTTTGCCCTCAAATTCAAGGTCCACGCTTTTGCCTGTGAGCCTTTCTTTTGCGTACAGGGATGCAATGGTTCCCAGGGGGGTGTTTTTAGACCTGTCCGGATGAACCGATTCCGGTGTGTCGACGCAGAGCAGCCTCACCCGCTCTTTACGGCCATGAAAGTCAACGTCGATGGTGTCGCCGTCCACGACCCGGAGTACTTTGTAGAGTTCAGCATAACCTGTACCTGTATTCAGTAAGACGATCAGCACAAGCAGGATGGTTCTGAGGACAATGCCCGGTTTTAATTTCAGCTTTAGATTTGTCAAGTCAGGTCAATTTTCCAGCCAGATCAATAATAATCAGATCAGTAATCAGGTCAGCAGTAAGATCAACAGTTCAGTTCTCATTCTATTCAAGTTTGAAAAACAGGGGTATCCTAATGGATCAAAATCAGTTTGTAAACCGCCTCCTGTTTTTTTAGCTCAAAGCTGTCGTAACGGTTGCCTGCGGCGTCAAACCCCTCACAGTAGAGGGTGCTTCCATCGATCCGGATCACATGGAAGAGCTGGAGCCCGGTTCCCGTTGTTTCCATGAGCCGGTCGTAGCGGGGGTTGACCGGATAGGTTTTTGGACCGCTCACCGAGGTGACATAGACCGTTCCACGGTTTTGTCCGTGAGCTTCCTTGCCGTTGAAGATGGGTTTTGTGCGGGCATAGTTGTGTTCATGTCCCTGGAGGACGAGATCCACGGAAAATCGGTCAAAAATCGGCACAAACAACTCCTGGCGGCGCTGGTCTCTTCCCCTGCGGCCCGTGGAGTAGATGGGCTGGTGGATGGCCGCAATGGTCCAGGTCTGGGGGTCTTTTTCAAGGGTTTTCTCCAGCCATTCTGCCTGCTCTTCAAGGAGTTCATTGCCGTTGAGCATGATGAGTCTCACCCCTTGAAAGTCCAGGAAATAGGCGGTCTCTTCAAGTCCTGGGGGGCCGTTTTCCGGCAGGGTGAACTGGGGCCTCCACAGGGGGAAAATCTTAAAATCCAAAGGGTCGACCATTGTGCGGCGGTTCGGGTATTCGTGGTTGCCCGGCAGCAGGATCATGGGGGTCACCCGTGGAATAAAACCAAGGGCCTCATACAGCTCACCCCACTCCTGGTCCCTTTCCCCGTTGTTCACAAGGTCTCCCACAAAGTGCCAGAACGAGGCATCAGGGGCAGTCATGAAGGCCGTCCTCAAGATCCTTGAGCACATGGTTCTTACCTGATTCTGGGGATCTCCAAAGTAGATAAAGGTAAAGGGTTGAAGGCCCTCCCCGGCTGTTGTGAATTGATTCCACTCGCTCCAGAGTTCTCCCGCGCCCACCCGGTAGGCGTAGCATGTGGCCGGTGTCAGACCTTTGAATATAACCGAGTGGGAAAAAACAACACGATCGTCATCAAGTTTTACGCTTTCACTTGTGGCTGTTACGGTTGTGGCGTTGGATACAAAGTCAGGTGATCCTGTGGCCGCTGCAATCTCAGCCCGGGGATTTTCACCCATGGACTGGGTTCTCCAGGTCACGGCCTGGCTTGTGGCAGGTTGTTCTGTCAGGTTGAGGATGATTCGTTCAGGCAGTTCTACCTTTTGTTCAAGGGTTGTGACGGGTAGGGCGTTGATCCTTGATGGGGTGCATCCCAGGATAAGGAGCAGCACCGGTAGGAGTAAAAGGTTGATTAACCATGAACCTGCAGGGATAAACCCCCGTCTCCTTGAGTTGAAAAGCATTTTAATTCCTCTTTTGGGGCTTTGAAAATGGGGACAGACCCGGGGTCCGCCCCCACGACAAAGCTATTTAAAGGTCAAGTGTGAAACCCACCCTGAAATTTCTTCCCTCACCAGGATAGCCGACTTCCTGCTCATAATCCTCATCAAATAGATTATCCAATGCCACATATAGGCTCATCCTGTCACGGAATCTTTTCGAGATGCGGGTGTTAACGATGAAATAATCGTCGCTTTCAGTGACTTCGGTAGTGGGATATGTAACGGTTGGAAGATCCTTATAGATGTTGTCAACAAATATTGCCTGGAGATCAACCTTGACCAATGCCTTTGGGATGATCAATGCGCATCCCAACCCATACTTGTTCTCGGGAACTCCAGCCACATCGTCCGTTACCCGGTTGTCGCTCTTGTTTTTGGCCCTGTTGTAAGTGTAGTTGGCATTCATGGAAAAATAGTCGCAGAACTCAACGTTGATGGATGTCTCAAAACCCAGCATGGAGATATCTTCCACATTGATATATACTCCTTTAGTACCTTTACTATACGCTGCATAGTCCCTTGAAATCCAGTCTGATATATCATGGTGGAAGCCAGACAGATCTGCGGTGATTCGTTGTCCAAACATCCTGGATACCCCCAGGGTGTAGTTGATGCTCTGTTCAGCTTCCAGGTCGGGGTTTCCGCTGGTGGAGGAGTAGAGGTTGCTCAGGGTTGGGAAGCGTGTCTTCTTGGCAACGGAGCCGTAAAGTTTAAGCTGCTCTTTTTCCCAGGTAAACCCGGCCATGGGATTGAATTCACCCATGGTGGAAGGAGTTTCTTTTGCCTCCCGGCCTTGAAAATCGTAGGCAGGGCTCTTCCCAAAAATATAATCCTCAGCCTCTCTGACTTCAAACCAGTCATAGGCCGCACCAGCATAGAGGGAAAGACCGAAATCGGTGAAAAATTCATGCTCGGTTCCAATGGATCCGGTATCTGCCTGATACTTGTTAAAGGGCAGGTATTCATCATCCCTGTCCTCATGGGTATCCCGTTTGTAGTGCAGGGAGAGGTGCCCCCTGTGCATATCGACAAACTGAAAGTCCGTGAAAAGAGAAACACCCAGAAAGTTGTCCCTGTATTCGCTCTTTGACAGGGCATTTGCGTAATCAGGTCCGTCAAAGGAGACATAGATATCTTCGTGATTATGGTAAAAGAGCTTACCCCTGAGGGTCAGGGCCGATGAAATGACCTGCTTGCCGCTAAGATCAACCCCCCAGTCCCTGTAAGTCTCGGATCTTGAAAAGCTTGAAAAAGCAGGCTCATCGCCTTTTCGCGTAAAGATTTTATAGTCGTATATCGAGGGGGGATGACCTATTTCCGAGTCCATGATGTGGAAGCTTGCAAAATATTCAGAGTCTGGTGTGGGGGTTATTCCCACCCTTGCCCAGAGACGATCGGTGGTATAATCGGAGTTTTCCCTCAGTCCCCCGTCCTCATGGATTCCATCCAATCCCCCTTTCCCTGTTGCCGTTTTGGGTTCAAAATCCCTGGACATTCTCCAGCCGTCCGACTCCTTGTGGAGATAACTCAGCCAGTAGTTGACTGCCCCCACCTGATTGCCGTGGGACAATGCCCCTGAATAGGTGCCGTCTTCACCTATCTCACCCTGGAGGCTGAGGCTTGGTTCCTGGGATCCTTTTTTTGTGACCACATTGACAACAGCAATCTGGGCATTGGCCCCGTAGAGTACCGACGGGGCGTTTTTGGTGATCTCAATCTTGCTGATTATCCCAACAGGTATCTGGTCAAGGTTAAGTTTGCCATTGTAGGTCTCATAGTAGGGAATGCCGTCAATCAAAAACAGGGTCTTTTTTGCACTAAAACCGTGGATGGAGATTTCAGGTTCGTTTTTGGTGCCCCTGGTCACGGTTATTCCCGGGGCAAATTTAAGGGCCTCGGCAAGGGTGGTGCTGTTGTTTGCTTTGATATCTGATTCTGTGATTACCTGGGAAATGCCAATGTCAGCCACGCTTCCCTTTTCTCCTGAGACAACGATATCTCCAAGGGTAAAGGTGTCCTCCGAATCCTCAAGGGCAGCAAAACCGGGGCCTGCTGCCATGGCCACCAGAAAAATGGCTGCCAGGGTGTACTTTCTTAAGTTCATTTTTTTCTTCTCCTTTAATAGATCGTTTCTAAAAGCCCTTTTTAAAATAGTAGTAATTGGATATAAACTTTTTCTTCCCTTCTTTTGGGTTCGTATATTCTTGTTTGAATCTCTTGTTGTCAAGATAATAATAATGTTGTTTTAATGGGGTAAATAAACAACCATAGATGACTATAGATAACTGTATTCTGGGCTATTATAACTAATAGTTGACAAGCATCATTCCCTTTTTTATAACCCACCATGTTCTAGTGGACATAACGAAGCATGGAACCCGATGGCTGTTAACTCTTAGCTGTTAGCAGTTAGCTAAGAGCTAAGATGTACTGTTAACGACTATAACTAACATTAAAACTCGATAAAATAAGCAGAGGCCAGTGTAGGGGCGATCCCTTGCGGTCGCCCTTTGCGGCAAGTTTTCTATAATAAAAACCTGCACAGCCGGGTACCTGGATCGTTCCGGTAGGGCAGGCTTTGGGAGAAAAAAATTTGAACACACGTCTGATTTTGGCATTAATCGTAATTGTGGCCCTTTTGCCCGGAAGTGTGGGGGGTGAGGATCGTACATTTGAAGATATGGCGGGGCGCACAGTCACCCTGACAGGGCAGGTAAACCGGATTGTGACAACCTTTAAACCAACCACCCTGTGTCTCTTTTCCCTGGGGCTCCAGGATAAACTTGTGGGAATAGACACAAGCTCTAAACGTGATCGCCTCACCCTTGCCGTTATGCCCGGGGTGAATGATCTCACGGGGGTGGGCAGTAAATCCACAGGGATCAACTTTGAAACCGTGACCTCCCTTAAACCCGATCTTGTCATACTCTACGCCCAGAAGGACGGCTTTGACCTTGCGAAAAGACTCGAAGTAATGGGCATAGCAAGCATTATTGTGCTGCCGGAAAGCTTTGACAGCGTTAAAAAAAGCCTTTACCTGATTGCAGGGGCGGCAGGGGAACCTGAAAGGGCGGACAGGGTTGTAAAGCTCATGGACGAAGTGCTTTCAACGGTTGAACGGCGGATTGCCCTGCTCGGTTCAGATGAAAAAAAGAGCGGCTACTTTGCCTCGTCAAGGGGGCTTTTCAGCACGGCCACTGGAAGCATGCTCCAGGATGAGATTTTTGCAAGGGCAGGGGTCGTTAACGTGGCCCATGACCTTGACGGCTATTTCCAGGATGTCTCCCCAGAGCAGCTTTTACTGTGGAACCCCGATTTGATGGTTGTCTCCCAGCACCTTCACAACCCCATCCTGAAAGGGCTGAAAAACCCGGTTGTGCGGCGTGTTACAGCCGTTGCCCGGGGTGCGGTTTACCGTTCCCCATCCAACCTCGCACCCTGGGATTTCCCCTCGCCCCTGGCCGTTCTCGGGTCGTTGTGGCTTGCCAAAAGGGCCTACCCTGAACAGTTTTTAGATCTTGATCTTATTGCCGAGGTTGACCGTTTCCACGTTCAGCTCTTTGGTCGCTCCATGACAGCCATGGGCGGCAGACTCAACGATCTTCTCCTTGACGGGCAGGATCAGTGAACCCTTTGGATCGTTCAAGGTCAAGATTCAGAACGCTCCTTCGAACCCTTGGGGCGCTCTTGTTTGTTCTGTTCTTCTTCTCTCTTTTTGTGGGAAGATTTGAAATCTCTCCCAATGACGTAAAGGCCATGGTCACGGCTTTTTTCACTGGCCTCCCCCTTACGCCGGAGCTTGTCTCAAAGCAGCTTGTAATGGTGTGGATTCGTCTTCCCAGGTGCCTCATGGCCATTCTGGTGGGTATGGGGCTTTCCGTTTCAGGGGCCGTTTACCAGGCACTGTTCAGAAATCCCCTTGTGTCGCCGGACATTCTTGGCGTGGCGGCAGGATGCACATTCGGGGCGGCCCTTGGGCTTGTGCTTCCAGGGTATCATTTTTCCATGGTGCATCTTCTTTCCTTTGGATTCGGGCTTTTTGCCGTTGGTCTTGCCATTGCCATCGCAAGGCTTATTGCCGTTAAGCCCATCATCGTGCTTGTCCTTTCCGGCATGGTTGTCATGTCTTTTTTCAACGCCCTTTTAATGGTGCTCAAATACTTTTCCGATCCCTTTGACGAGCTTCCAACCATTGTGTTCTGGATCATGGGCAGCCTTGCCCGGGTTACCTGGAACGATATCTTCATCCTTGCCCCGGTTACGCTGCTGGGAGTTGTGCTGTTCATGATCTTCCGCTTCAGGATAAATATCCTTTCCCTCGGGGATGTTCAGTCAAAATCCCTGGGCATGAACCCTGGGCTGTTTCGATTTCTCTTTATTGTCACAAGTTCGTTCATCGTTGCCATGACGGTTGCCACCTGCGGTCAGATCGCCTGGATCGGGCTGATCATTCCCCACATGGCAAGAACCATTGCAGGACCTGAGCATGAGCGAATGCTGCCAGTAACCGCCCTTTTGGGAGCCCTTTTTCTTCTTGGGGCGGATGATGTGGCAAGGTCTGTCTCAACCGCAGAAATTCCTGTGGGAATTATCACGGCTCTGACCGGCGCTCCGATCTTTGGATTTCTTCTCTACAGGAACAGGGGGAGCGGATGGATTTAACCCTGGAATGCTGTTCCCTCGGGTTCAGATACGGTCAACGAAAGATCCTTGAGGACCTTTCCTTCAAGGTCGAGCCCGGGCTTTTTTATGCCGTTCTTGGAAAGAACGGATCGGGCAAGACGACCCTTCTCCACTGCCTCAACAAGATCTTGAAGCCAACCGCCGGAGCAGTCAAGGTAATGGGGCGCAATCTCGTTGATCTCTCCCAGGGGGAGATTGCCAGGAACATAAGCTTCGTGCCCCAGGAACACATGGATATTTTCCCCTTTAGGGTGATCGATGTGGTTATCATGGGAAGGGCTCCATTCCTTGGGATGACCCAGATACCCGGTGAAAAGGAGCGCAGGCTCGCCATGGAAGCTCTCAAGCTTCTGGGGTTTGAACATCTTGCCGGGTGTAACTTCAATCGGATTTCAGGGGGTGAACGCCAGATCGTAATCCTTGCCATGGCCCTTGTCCAGGCGGGCAGGGTGATGCTGCTGGATGAGCCCACCAATCACCTTGATTTTCACAACCAGTACCACCTCCTGTCAAAGATAAAAAAGCTCTGTAAGACTCGCCAGATAAGCGTTGTTGCATCCATGCACGACCCGAACATGGCCATGCTCTTTGCCGACAGGATCATCATGCTGAAACACGGCCGGCTCATTGCCCAGGGAGGGGTCGAACAGACAATGACCACGGCCAACCTTGACCTTTTGTACGATACCAGAACCGCGGCAGTATCAAGCTTTAATCCCGGCCGTTTTTTTCTGCCCGAGTCTGCAATGACAGCTATCACTGGGGATTCAAACAAAGAATGAAGGCTCCATGGGATCAGGTTTTTTGGAAGTTCCCTAAAATAAACAGGAGAAGAGATGCACGTTATCATCACAGGAGGGGTTCAGACTGGTAAATCAACCCTGGCGGCAGCTCTGACTGCTTTTTTAAAGGCCGAGAATGTTTCAATGGCAGGCATCCTTGCAACCGGGCTCTGGAAAAACGGCCGGCGTCACGGCTTTGATTTGACGGATCTTGCAACCGGGGCAATCACACCCCTTGCAAGGCGGGTGGACAGGGTCGAAGATACTGCCATAACGCCGTTTGAATTTTTTGAAAGAGGTCTGGCTGCAGGGAAAAAAGCCCTTGATGTAAAAACTACGGCCAATGCCGCCATGGTCATGGTGGATGAGGTGGGCAAACTTGAACTCATGGGGCAGGGGTGGGGTCCTTTTATGTCGTCGCTTGTTTCCAATTCCAGGGCCGTTCATGTGTGGGTGGTCCGGGAGAATCTTGTCCGGGATGTCTGCGCACGCTGGAATCTTGACAGGGTCGAGATTGTCCATGTGGATGACGGGGATGCCCTTGAACGGTTGAAAAAAATGTTTGCCAAGGAGCGGGTATGAAAGTTCAAATTCCTTTTATAGTATACTCTGCAATGGTGGTGTTTTTCCTGACTGCCCTTGTTCTGGGATTGCTCAAACAGGCTCGATGGAGTAAATTTGCCGGGCTTTTGGGCTCTGTCGCCTGCGGGGCAGGGGTGGCATGGCTGATGTTTTCTGAACAACGGCTTCCCCTGTTTGGAGCTTTTGAGTCGGTCATGTATGTTTCGTTTATTTTGACCCTTTTCGCAAATTTTACTTTGCCCAGGGTTGAAGCAGCCTGCAACCAGCGCCTTTTTATTGTCACCCACGGGGTGATATGTCTGCTGCTTGGGGTTCAGGCCACACGGCCAATGGCATTTAATGCCGATTTTTTCATGTACGACAATCTCTGGGTCAACCTGTTCTTTAATTTGCGCCTCAATGCCGCAGGTTTTTTAATCTGGGCGGCCATCCTGTTCATGGTCGGCCTAAGGGTCTGCCAGGGCAAAGATGCAAAGGATAGATTTGACCGGGCGACCGGTGATCGGCTCATTCACCAGGGGCGAAACTTTCTTCTGGCAGGCATTGTTGTTTATCTTATGAGTGAATGGTCGGGTTCCCTATGGTGCCTCAACTGGCTTGGAGAGACCTGGCAGTGGAGCCGGGGATTTTTAAAGGCGGCCATTGTTTTTCTTCTGGCCATGCTTGCAAGTCACCTACCCCTTTCCTTGGGCGGATCACCAAGGGCAAAGGCCCTGTTCGGCATCTGCCCTGGAATTTATATCTTTTTCATGCTTTTTCAGCATTAGGAGGCCCGTATGATTCGGTTCTTTTCATCCCTGGGGCTCACCTTTGTTCTGCTCCTGTCGATTGTTCTGCTCTTGTTTCTTGGGACGGTCTTTACCCTGTTTCCAGATCTAAAACAGGGGATAGAGCTCATGAACGATACACTCATTGAAAACTGGTTCATGACCGCCTGGAAAATCAACTGGATATTGCCGGTCTGGCTTCTCTCCCTCTGCCTTTTATCCGGGCTTCTTTTCTGCAACACCCTTGTGTGCAGTCTTGTGCTCCAACTTGTAACGGCTCTAAAGGTTAAAACCCTGAGGCGTTGGTCATTTTTCATGA